>ERZ1673741.1072-NODE-1072-length-24190-cov-74.672260_pt1 | contig 24190 bp, 26 predicted proteins | sample MGYA00580209_ERZ1673741 | MGnify/ENA primary metagenome ERZ1673741 (study PRJEB41218, sample SAMN15661754) | gut metagenome | host: Homo sapiens | place: Canada: London | collected 2015-08-20/2019-03-30 | study: EMG produced TPA metagenomics assembly of... | reverse complement strand
TTTTGAGTATTAATAACTTATTTAATAATCGTCTCGTTTTAACGGGACACTAGTGCATCGTTTTATATTTTAAGAAAGGCAGGCTCCATACCAAGAGCCGAAAAGTAGCTTATAAAATAAACCCCAGGCATTTCACCTGCCATAATTATTTACTGCTTAAAATTCCAAATTCTTTTTTAATGTTTGATCTTTCTCATCAAGTATTGAAAGGAGATACTTGCCATAGTCATTCTTCAGCATTGGCTGAGCATTCTCTCTCAATTGTTCTGCGGTAATCCAACACTGACGGTATGTATACCTTCCTAACAAGCCACCTTCAAGCCCTGGCGCTTCTCCAGGACCTCAATAAAGGTGGATGCTTCAGAAAGGGAATCATGGGTTCCGGTATCAAGCCAAGCAAAGCCTCTTGCCATAGTCTGAACCTTCAGCTGCTTATCCTTCAGGAACTCCTGGTTAACGGTGGTGATTTCCAACTCACCACGAGCGGATGGTTTGATATGCTTAGCTACTTCCACCACCTTGTTAGGATAGAAATACAAGCCTACCACTGCATAGTTGCTCTTTGGATGCTGAGGCTTCTCTTCAATGCTCAGGCAATTGCCTTGCTCATCAAACTCTGCCACACCATATCGCTCAGGATCACTTACACGATAGCCAAAAACGGTAGCCTTGTTATTCTGTTCAGCATCTACTACTGCTTGATGCAGCATCTGATTTAATCCTGCACCATAGAAGATATTATCGCCTAATACAAGGCAAGCAGCCTCATCGCCAATGAAATTCTCTCCGATAATGAAGGCTTGGGCTAAGCCATCTGGTGATGGCTGTTCAGCATACTCGAACTTCACACCGAACTGGCTTCCATCGCCTAAGAGGCGTTTGAAGCCTGACAGGTCAAATGGTGTTGAAATAATGAGTATCTCACGGATACCTGCCAACATCAATACTGATATTGGGTAATATATCATCGGTTTATCGAAGATTGGTATCAGCTGCTTGCTGATTCCCTTTGTGATGGGGTACAAGCGTGTTCCGCTACCACCTGCTAATACTATTCCTTTCATAAATGTTATCTCCTCATTAACTTTGCTGCAAATTCCAAGAAATCTGCAACATCATCGTATTCTTTTCAGCTGGGGCTTAAAATCGTCTGGAACTTGGAAAGATCTTGTTCTTGGTGCTATATTACCATCCTCGTACCATTTTGCGTGTATTTTACCATCTGCACCTGGTGTAAATGGAATCTTATCCATATCGTTTCTTAATCCCCAAACTGGAGATTCTTTACCTTCCATAAAACAAAGGCCTGAGTCATACCCCATAGGGCTATCTACACATCCATACATGTAATTAAACAAGAGTACCTGACCTATTTGCTGTGTACCCAAATAAGGGCGTTCAATATTACCTAAAACAGATTTTCTTGCAACTATATTTTGATGTATGTCTATCCATTGCTTTTCTGTTAGTGACTTCTTGATAGAGTACCAAGGTAACTTTCTACGACTAGTAATGCTAAACCCTGAAAACTTCAATGTTTTAACCCTCTTATTGATACTTTTGGCACCTCCAAACATTCTGACGGCAAGACTGACAGCCTCGCTGGAAAACGTTTTGGTACTTGCTATTTCTTTGGCTGTATCAACAATATCATCCTTGCACCATAAAGCATCACCTTGGTGATAATGATTATAGATTGCTTCCGAATCTTCTTTTGTATAAGAGAACGAATATAGATAGCCCCTTAATATACCTTTCTTTCCTACATGACAGGCATATCCTTTTTGTTTGCCTGGACGTTGAAATGGCTGAAGACCTATCACGTTAATCTTGTTAGAAAACACACCAAAAGGATTCTTGGAATCTTCACTTGTCTCATTAGACAATATCGCATAGATGTATCCAACATATTCTTTGTCCTCAGTCTTGGGTTTGTATGTATCCGTACATTCATCGTAATCACACATGGCAAAAAACATAGAGATATCAATATCAGAAGTGACATCCAACACATCTGTTTTCAATCCATAATGCTGTGCCAATCCAACATAATCTACAACATAGCCACACTCTTGGAAATGCCGAGTTACATCAAACTGCTCCAAGAACAGACGGAATTCAGCAATACGAACATGTTCTACGAAAATCTCCTCATCTGTAAGTTCTTGACGATAAAGCGAAGGCAGACATGTTCCATAATATTTTCCTTGACCACGATACAGAACACCATAGTCTAATGATGTAGGAAGTAATATGAAGCCTTTCTTACCTGCCAATTTGACTTGCTCGAATTGCCCTTTCTGAGGTATAAACTCAGGATGATGTTTATAAAAGTATGCTCGTGACTTTTCATACCACACCAGATCATCCTTCAGTTCTTTGCACGAATCATAATGTCTTTCGGGTGGAACCACACAAATTGGATGAAATATAAAATCTTTCTCTTCCATAGCTTTCACTACGTTTACTAATGTATAATGTTGACTTTACGCATACTACAATGATTACTTCTTGTCATTGTTGTTTTCTTATTAATTCAAGTATTCTTCCACACGGTTTAGCGACAATATTGGTAAACCTTCACTTTCCAACGCATCAAGTAATTCTTCTTTGCGTCCGCGAAGAATATCATGAAGCACATTCTTGTCCTCTGTCATCTGAGTAATATTGAATGTCAGTCTATCTATAGCGTGTAGAGCAGACCTATCAGACAAGCCTTTTTCCAGCATCATAATCTGCATTTTTGAGTTTAGCCCTTTCTCTACCAAATATGCCCATTTAGTTATAATATCAGTCTGTATGTTGAAATAGATACTTATGTAACGCAGAATGGATTTGGATGCCAACAAAAAATCACAACGTAACCACTCTATTTGTTCAACCACATCATCTATGGAGAGACTCATTTTATCGGCTATTTCTACATAGCGTAGACCTGCCATCCAATATGACAATAAAGCTTCAACTCTTATTTTGTCTTCTATTTGTACCAAAAGAGAAGTTAAAGATACGACCTTCTCTATCCAATCATAGGAACTTAAATCTTCGATAGTCAAAGTTGAAAGTCCACAATCATCCGCTATGGCTGTTTGCAGAGCAGCTTGTAAAGAAGGTGATATTTGAGTATCTTTATATATTCGTATATTGTCATTGGACACCCCATGAAGATAGTTGTTTCGTACAGAAAAGATTCGGGCGATCTGCTTTCTATGCTTATCGTTCCCTAAATGATATGAAAGAGATGCTTTTGAAACATCCTCTGGAACGTCATCTTTGGTTGTAAAATCATCGGCACTCAACATCAGCATTTTATCAATACTCTCCGTCAAGCCGTTCTCTGACAAGAGACTGTTAACTTCTTCATCTGTCAGTTGGCGGTGCGATTTTCTCTCTGCTTTTAATATCTCAAAGGCTATGTCATTGAGCATACCTTTGGCATCCTTTAGATTTTCACCAGAAGCAGCTTCCTTGACAAACCACCATTTATCTTCTGCACAAATTACAAAACCGTATGTCTCTCGTCCTGCCCGCCCAACACGTCCAATAACGTTCATCAGGACTTCACGCTCCATCAATCCCTTACCTAAAGGATGCCTTATGTCACCCAATACGAGTGTCTTAATTGGAAAATTGACACCTTCTGCCAAAGTACTATTACAGATAATCATCCGCAAAGCGCCACTCTCAAAGCCAGTTTCTACAATCTCTCGCATCTCTTGTGGTAAGGAAGCTGTATGTACTGCAAAGCCTTCTTTCAAGAAGTTGGTCTCATAGTAATCTGTTCCAAAGTTATACTCTGAAAATTCGTACAAAATATCCAGAAATCCATGTTGGCTAGCTTTGAGGAAACTTCGAGGTGAAGAAAGTTGTCCTTTTTGTATGATATTTGCTATACATTCTCCATATTTACGACAACTTGAATTGCCTTTTTTGAAGGTTGAATAGAGCATAACAGAACCTGCATTCAAGGCCTTCATAGCCATAAGACAGGCTCGGTTTCTTTGCGTGTCAAGCTTAAATCCTTTACATTCTCCTTCACTGACGAAGGAAGTAAAATCAAAAAGAACTTTCTTATTTATATTTTCATACACATGGAGGTTTATACATCCTTTATCGGTACTTGCCAGCCCAAAACGTATTGTACATGGACGGTAAGTACTTTCACCAACCTCTTCTTCCGTTCCACCTAACCAAGTATTGATGTCGCCAATATTAGGAATAATAGCAGAAATAAACAGGAAGCGGATATGTTCTTGCTTACGAAGTCGTGAGAGCAGCATCTCATAATTCAAACCTCTTTCCACACTCTCTATGAGTTGTCCTTCATCACAAATTACCAAAGTAAACTGTCTGAGTATATCATCTATGGAGCCTTCAAGACTCATAAAAGTCTCAGGGGTTGTAATGAAAAGGTCTGCTTCTGCCAAAATAGCTTCCGTACCAGTCATACTACTTCCACCATAAAGGCTTCGATAAGTAAAGCCAAGTTGCCCTGATATTTCTCTGTATTTCTCTCTTAATTCATGCCCCAAAGAACGAAGAGGGGCAAGATACAGTATCTTGGCATTTGGAGTTTTTTGAAGTTCTTGGTAAACGAGTAGTTCTGTAATATATGACTTTCCTGCACTTGTTGGCATTCTCAAAGAGAATGATCTATTGAAACTAAGCAGCCCTTTCTGTAATGCTTCACGTTGAGACGGCAAGAAAGAAAAGATATGCTTACGGAAAGAATATTCCAAATAACAATTCCACGAAATGGAATTGTCTAATGTATATAAATCAGTTCTGATATTGTCTTTTTGGAATTTCTTTAATATATGAAGCAACAACTGAGAATCAAAGAAATCATCTGCACTATCAAAATTCATCAGTTTAGCACGTTTTTTCAGAAGAGCCTTAAACTTTGACAGTTCAGTATTGTCACCAGTGGTAAGCCATGCTTTTATACCATGTTCTACTATCTCGTTACCATTTATTCCTCCACCTGATATTATGTAGAATATTGTTCTGGCAGCATCTGTCCGCAAATCAGCCAAGCGACAATCATGAATGTACATGGCAGCAACAGCCTCATAATTACAGAGGTAATATATTGATGCAACATACAAGGCATTGTCATTTCTATTAACTCCTACAAACTCTGACTGTTTCCAACGCTCATTGAATATCTCCATTCCATGAGCTATATTCAACAGTTCTGCTTTTCGTACATCTACATCATATTCGTTAGAATATTCTCCATCTAAAATATTGAACATTCGAGTAAGCATATTGACATAGAAGTCGGCATAACGTTCCATAAAGTCATACACAAAAGGCAAAACCTGTGCTCGCCGATATGCTGAACGCATATCGGCTGCAACAGTATCTACTATCCATTTCTTTAATGTATGGTTCATAACTTTATGCCTTATGAATTAGGGATTTCTTGATAAAGACTCTCATATTTGGATTTCAAATTATCCATTGGAATGACAAATACAGCCATTGAACGATTGTATGCGGCATTATTTTTATTAAAGTCTTGGATCTGCTTGATTAAGGTTGGTTCGACTTTAGCTATATGGTAATTCTCCATATAAGAAGAATCAACAACAGCCATAGCATTGTGCTGAGTTTGGTAAGGATGGGCAACTGCATCTTCAAAACGTTTTACCTTTTTCACCATATCGAACTGCTTGTCTCGTTTATATCTTTGGAGTAGAAAAGATAGAGTCTTTCCCTCTCTTGATATGCTATCCTCCAATGCTCCGGTTATAGCTTTGTTAATGGTGCTTTCTTCTTTATTCGGTCGTGTTGCTCTTGATTTCACCTCTACAGTCATGACCTTATCTGTATCTTTAGGCTGCTGCTCGTCAGGGCAAGACAACAACATTATGTCTGCGAAGTGAACGGCACGATTCTTCTCTTCTTTCCATCTCCACCTGATAGGAGTGACATTATATTCTGGATGAAGAGCTTTAAAAAGCAGGAATGTCAATATCTCGGCAAACTCTCCAGACTGGATGATAGGTTCTGTAGGAAGAACCTCTTTGATTTCTTCATTTCTCGTTGTTCCCATTTCGGTCACAATCTCCTCCAAATCCTCATCTGAGATATACGCTCGACGATAAGAATCCAATGAGCCTTTTATAAACTCATCGGTTCTTGTCTCATCAAACACATACATCACAATACTCTTTGCTGCATATGACGTGGTGTCTTCGGTAAAGAAAGAGAGAATATCAAACATGATTACTTTTCCTTATTGAAATATAATTTGTAAAAATTTTGACATCTGTCATCATCATAACCTCTTTCTATGAAAGTTCCTGTTTTCATCAAATATAGCTCTACTGTATCGTCTAGCTTTATCTTACGAATCTTTTTGCTAACATTTAATGCTTTTTTATCTATAGCAATTTTTTCTGTAAACTTGATACCTTCACGCTCCTCGTATATCTTTCGATATTCCTCAAACATATCCAAAATTTCTTGGCTCTGAAATACTTCAGATTCCAAATTCGTTATATTTACTGTATCTGATTTAGAAACGACATCTGCATACTTGTTTACAATGTCTATTTGTTCCGACTTTGAGACCTTTGAATTCTTGGTCAGTTTATCCTTTACAAATCCCTCCATTAAATTCATCAATGTCTTAGACTGACTATATGGAGTCGTTCTGGTTTCCATACCTAAGAAATCCTGACGCCAAAATTTGGAGTCTTTGCTTTTGTCTATGATAAGTCCAATAGGCATATTGTCTGTAAACACAACCATGCAAGCTTTATCAATCTTTTGCGGGGTATAGCCAGTTTTTACAGATATATTGAGATTTCCTTGTGAGTCAATGTATGTTTCTATAAATTCTTTTTTAGTTTCTATCTTGAAAACACCAACGGCATCACAATATGTATCACCAACTATTATATCAGCAACTTTTATAATAAATATATCGCCATCTTTTATCGTTGGTGCAGTTGAAACACTGTCCAAATGTTTAAATAACGATATTGAACTTTCAACAAAATCGACACCATGATAAATGTCAACAATGGTATTGTAAACAACATTGTATTTTAAATCTATAGTATGAACAAAAGTATACTCATTCTTCTCTTTGGAAAATGGTTTTATAAAGAAATCCTTCAGAGAATCTTGCTCTAATTTACTCATATTCATTTCTTGACGATTAACTACACAATTTTGTCTATCAAAACTAAAATGGTGACAAATCATTTTGTCTATATATGCTTCCTTGAAATCCATTTTTATATTTTTTTCTTTAAAATCAATACTTGTAGTAAACTTGTTATCATATATACTGTATAGAAAAACACATTTACAATTAACAGTATAACTACTAGCCTATAAACAAAAAGCAATACGATATGTCCACCCAACAATAAAGACTCACAGTCTACATCTTTTATTTTGTGAACAAATCCGTACTCAGAAATATCCAGAGAAAAGAAATCTTTCCAAAAGATATTCGGAATGAGCAATAGCAACGTTATCGTTGCAAAAAGAATATTAAATCCTATTGAATAAAAAAAGCGTATCACATAATTGTGTTCCTGCTTCAATCTTATAATATCTACTGAGGAAGGTCTTTTATTCACAGGCATTCTATTTTTAGCATCTTTTGTAGGGAGCTTCGTCAAATTTAACTTATCATAAATGAGAGTTAAAGCTGTAACAAAAAATCCTATAAAGATAGCAAATATATCCTTTATATAATCTATGAAGTTGTCACTTATTCCTTGAGGCAGACTTAATACTACCATTAGTGACAACCCTAAAAACAGCCAATAGAACCCCCAAATTGACCTCGTAGAAAATTTTTGGTTATTGACATCTCTTGTAATGACATGATGACCATTTTTTAGAAATATCATCATTGCTTTAAGCCATTCCTTCAACATACAAATCAGGCCTCAACTCTTTTATAATAACAGATTCAAACAAACCTTTGCAATAAGTATCTAAAGCTACAAGATTAACTGTACCATCTTCATTGATTGCAACCTTACCATCAAGATATACAACAGGAGTAAGTTCTGAATCTCTCAGATTCCAATCAAAAGTCTTCCGTGATTTGGTATTTTTATTTTCTGTTTTGACAGTACATTTATCGAATTCCTCTAATTGCTTTTTGTAATTTTCAGCCCCGAAGAAACGCTGTTTGATGTAATTTCTTATGCTTTCCATTACATCCAAGCCTTTATCTCCTTCACCTTTTGGAGTTATGTTTATTTTGACTTCATAATCGCCCATTACATTTTTAATAGGATCATCATCCTCAATTTGATTGTCTACGTATGTTGTCTGAAAAGACATACTTTTCACTACTGCGCCTTGTCTATATTCATCTTGAAAGTTCTTTGGAGCAAAAATTCTCATTGTCGGCTTTTGATAATCACCTATACTGAACAACTTGGCAATATAATTTCTTGCAAAATTTGAAATTGATTCTTCCGCGCTATCAGTATGTATCATCATAAAGCCTTCATTATGGTCAACAGGAAGGTACAAGAAAATATAGTAATACTGCAATACTGGCTGATCTGCCGTCAAGTTATTGGTCTCGTCTTTCTTGCTTAATTTTGTCACGATTCGGTTTTTTCCGTATGTACCTCCATTAACAACCCCTGCAATGATATTTTTTGCAAGATCAGGCTTCGGACGTTCATCCCAATGTTTATTGATAATGCGCCTTCCTTTGTTACTAATCAAGGTCATGACTTTCTTTATAGAATCGTTTTTGGCAAAATCATTTTTCAACTCATTCATAAAATATTCAAACAACTTGCCAAATATTTTTGAATCAGAATCTCTGTTCGTACATTTGCCAGATTCCAACATGAATTCTCTAAAAGTCTTGTTTGCACCAGACTTATGTTTCAACTTGAAACGGAAAAAATCTAATTTCGGATTTGCCATAATACAATATATTAATTGTAAATCACCGTTAGAACGTAACTACTGATTTTCAGCAGTTAGCACATCCAACAATTTTTCAAAAAAAGCATATTATTAATTGGTATTGCCAGAGCTACCTATTAGGCAGCCTTGACATTCACCTTTTTGTTCGAGTTATAATTACATGGGATTAGGGACATGAAAACCATTTTCAGCTACATATCCTTCACTTTTTGCCATGGCTTCGCCGTCGTCCCCTGCAATAGTGGACGTAACCTGTGAGTGTATATTTGTCTCTTTCATCATGCGAATCAAGTTCGTTTTTTGATGTCGTTCATCTGAATCTCGATATAAGAGACACAGAATCTCCTTGCAAAAATACGAAAATTGTTGGAAACTAGCAAATTATGCGTGTTAAAAAATTAATATCATTCTACGAAAATCAACATTATTTTACTATTCTTTTCGTACATAATTTCCTAAGTCGTTGATTGAACGAAAGTTTTCGGTTTTTCTGTATCTCTCATGTAAAGATTCAGGGAAAATGGTTCATTTTGGTTCATTTTACAAAATCCCTCTTTTTATTCTTTTTTGCAGCTTATAGGGCTGCCAGTATCTTGGCGTTGGCATCATCTACTTCTGAGCTTTTGATGGAATTGAGATAGATTTGTGTGGTGGTTTCTCCATCTTTCGTTTGGTTGCAACCTTTGTGATGATGACAGATACACCTGATACATCCTAACCAAGCCTTCCCTTCTCAGAAAGGAAGGATGTAACCGCCCTACTCGGTACTGTTTATGCCCCACCTGTCCCTCCCCTGCGGGAGGGTCCTTACCCTATACCCAAGCCCTAAATCCCTACCATAGGGATTAGGGATGTAACCGCCCTCCGGTGCTCGGAACCGCTACGCTCTAAGGTTGGCGGACCATCAAAGGTCTTCGCCATGTTGTGCGGGATGGGACCGCCTGGGTATAACTTGCTATAATTTGCTATAGCTTGCTGATTGGGGGTGCATGGGGGGCGGCTTACTGGTTGAGACTACCATTTTTGTTCCCCCACCGCAGTATCGCTCTGCACTGGTCGTCGCTCGAATGAGGAATATTGTTTTTATACTACTTTTGAGAGGATTACTTCTGGGGAGGTTCCCATCAGGGTTATGGCGGAAATCTTATGACCGCCATTGGCGTTTAAGGAATGGCCACAATGATAGAGGCTGTCATCTATGATAAGCCAGCGGTCATGGGACTCGTTTTTCCATTTTCGGATGTCTATATGATTGTTGGGGAAGGGTTAGCGATGAAACATAGCCATCTATGATGATTACTCGATGATTGGCTGAACTAACCAGGTTCTCCAAAGCAACTCTTGCTGTATAGAAATCACCTTCGAAGAAGACCATCTCTGCTGGAGGAGTGGAGGTTCGAATAAAGAAATCAAGCTGCTGTTGCTGCTTAGCCTGGGTATCCTCAATATGGGTCATACGCTTGTCCATATTCTCCTGTAAGGCTATCAAGTGACGATTCACGGAATAACCTTGGAGAAGATATTGGCGTAAAACAGATGTAGCCCAAATACGGAATTTTGTACCTTGTACGGACTTTACCCTATAACCTACAGATATTATAACATCTAAATTATAATAATCAACTTGATATGTTTTGCCGTCTGAGGCAGTGTAGGCAAATTTTGCCCAAACTGATTCTGCTTCCTTATCTACTTTTTTCTCTTCTATGGTCATAACGTAAGTTTTTTTCGACTCCCCTGTCCCCCTCTTGCGAAGAGGGGGTCCTTAACCCACTCCCAAGCCCTCGCCCTTTCCAAAAGGGCAAGGGATGTAACCGCCCTCCGGTGCTCAGAACCGCTACGCTCTAAGGTTGGCGGACCAAAGCGGTCTTCGCCATATTGTGCGGGATGGGACCGCCTTCCTATTATCTTGCTAAAGGTGCTGGGTACTACCCCTATTTTAAAACAACATTAGCTTGCAATAAGTCACAAAGAGAGCGTAACGTTTTTAATGTATAAGGACGAATCGTCAAGTCATCACAGATTAACTTCTTATCCTTATCCAAGAAAAACATACCACAATGATCATTAAGACCTGCTTTAACAGGATATATTCTTAATCTATCATGTAAGTTTGCTAAATAACTTGGAGTAAAAAGAGCATAACCCACATAATGGCTTTCTGTCTTTTTAAAAACATACTTACCTTTTTTATTCAAATGCTTTTGGTCTATAAAAGACAGCCTGGACAATGAGACATAAGACTCTACTTCACCATTCGTAAAACGTCGAAGATTAAATGCCGCAAAATTCAACTGATGGGTATTTTCATCATAAAAGGCTGGAGAAGACAACAATCGAGCAATCTCCTCCAAATCTTTCAATACTGGTTTCTCAAATGTTATATCACATTCCATTAGGCTATGTTCTTTAAGACTTCCAAAAATTTAGGGAGTTCCGAAAGTGGGAGGATGCCCTCTTTCTCTATCTCTCCATAATTGACATCATACACTATCCTATCACTAAGAATAGATAAACAGGCGTCTCCTTTGGAGGTCTTCCATTGCATTAATATATAGCCATTGGTATTTGGGAATATTGCTAATCCTTGAAGTAACGATTCGCTACAACATGCAACAACCTTCAGAGAATAATCACACGCTTCTGATGATATAGAAGGTGAACCGGCGTAATCCCAATTTGCTGGCAAATCTCGAAGTTCAAGAATTCGCTTCTCAAGTCGTTGTCTTAACGAAAGACTTGGCTTCTTTTTCAAGTGTTGCTTCAATAATCGCAAAGCTTCTGCCATAGCATCAGTCACACTGATGTTATTCTGCTCTGCTATCGTTGCATAGCCTTGATATAATGTATTATCGAGTACCAATGTTGCCATAATCGTAATATTCTAAATTATTGGCTGCAAATATAAGGGTTTTCTGTGAAACCACCAAATTTTTGGAGGAGTTTTTGATTCTTGCTCTAATCTCCCACAGATTTGGCTTTACTTCCCACTGGTCAGTGGGTCCGGTGGACAAATCTCCCTTCGGCCGCCGATTTTCAATTCACGGATTTGCACAGATACTCTCGTTGCAGCAACGGTTCTCACTAAGCTTCGCAGCAATAGATATTTCTCTGCACGCGAATTACGCATTGATTTTACTGAACACGAATTGCACGAATTACACGAATATGTTGCTTAGTCTCTAAAGATTCAAGAGATTCGGGAGATTCGTGTTCAAAAATCAACACTCAATATTATTTCTTAGTCGCTCACGGATTTCACGGATCTCACGGATCTCAAACTACTTCCATCCTCTCTTTGCCTTGATATGAACAGAAGACTTCAAGAAGTTGAGCATTTATAATATAGAAATGATACCAAGTAATAAGCTCAGCACTCCCAAAATAGCACCAAGCCATCCCAAGCGCACACTTAACTTCGAGATTTTATCTCCTGCAACAAGCATGTCATTAGCCATCTTGATATGAACTAATGTAGCATTAGCCCGTCTGCCCTGAAAGACATTTTCCACTCGCTCCTTTATCACCTTTATATTATTTATAGCATTGTCTGTATTAAATGCACATGCCTGTAGCGTATGGTTATCACCAAGAGCTTTGTGATAAGAAACATTGTTATGAGAATACAATAAAGCACGATAATAGACAACCTCCCCTAAGATATCTATACATCTTGCATCAAAACTTTCAAACTTTTCCTTGTACAAGACATCACGATAATCTGGTGAATCCAAGATACTCATAAGATAGGATGCATCAAATTCCAATTGTTCAGTAAAGTCTCGGAATCGTTTTTCATATTGGCGCAAATAAAATATTAAAGGTTTGTTGTCTGGAGAAGAAATCTGAGAGTCGCTTTCCTCCGTACATACATAAGCATCAAGAATGGAATCACAGTCATCCGTATGATTCTTATGTTCATGATAAAATCCCTTGACATAATGATATATGGGGTTTGTCAAAGCCTTAATTAGCAATTCTGTATCAGCAACAGACGCGTCAAATGAATAGAGGATAAAGCCATTATCGTTAGAACCCTTATGCATCAAAGAAAATTCCACATCAATTCCATGCAAGGAGAGAATTACGATAATGTTTTCTTGTGAATCTAACTTCAATGACAAATGGCACTGGCATCCTACTTCATCAGAAATATCTTCTTTTTCTAAAAAGGTATTCTCTGACAAGGGAACTGGTGCCACATGATATATGGATGGAATCCAAAAAACGCAATAACCTTTCATCATTTATACCCCTAAAGCATAAAAGCATTGTCCATCTAGTCGTTCCAAACGAGTTGGCTCACGATAGAATTTTTCCTGCTCCTTGCCAAGCTTGGTTATTTGCCAAGTAGAGTTTACTTGTTCCAACTTATCTTTTGTAATGCCTTTCTTGATAAAGCCCATACGACAGAATTGATTGAAGAATTTTTCTCCAATCTCGCCGATCAATTCTTTTTTGCCACCATGTTGTTTGTTTGCAATAAACAATATGGCTTCTTTTCTATCGTTAATCATAATTCCTATCTCCTATTATTTTATATCTTTTCGGCTGCAAATATACGACTTTCTTCCGTAAATACCAAGGAATTAAGAGAAAAAATGCATTTGTTAACCTATGCTTGGCTTATGGCTAAACATTACAACACACAAAATGATTCTGCTTCCTTACCGGTTCTGCAGCGATAGTCATCACGCATTCGCTTTTCCATTTGTGCTGATTTTTCTACCTCTCCGTCTCTCCTGCAAGGAGAGCTCCACCTCTAACCAAGCCTTCCTCCTCAGGAGGAAGGATGTAACCGCCCTACTCGGTGCTCGGAACCGCTACGCTATAAGGTTGGCGGACCATCAAAGGTCTTCGCCATGTTGTGCGGGATGGGACCGCTTTGCTATAACTTTTTATAACATTTTACTCAGATAACTCATATTAGTGGGCTACCAGCCAAAAATGTCACTATGTGTACCTGTATCGGTTAAAATCAGAATCAATTCTTTATCATTTTGTTTCCAAACTAAAAGCCAATCGGAAGTAATATGACATTCCATACACCCTTTATAGTTTGACTTTAAAGGATGTGGTTTATATTCTGGTGGTAAAGTTCCAGTTTCTGCCAAAATAGAAATGACTTTACGAAATTTACCCTCAGAGCAACCTCGTTTCATACATTTTTTAAATGACTTTTTAAACAATGTTGAATACTTAACTGTATATTTCATCATTCAGCAAGACTCTTCATTAATTCATCCAAATCATTAGTAGCAAAGAGTTTTTCATTCTTTGCTGCTTCTAATGCCTTGTCTAATCTACAAGCCTTAGGGGCTTTTTGCTTTTTGGCAACCCACCCGAATTTCTTAATCAATGATTTGAAAAGAGAAATATCGGTTGCAGGGACATCTAATGTATATGTAGCTGTATTCATAATTGTATCTCCTTTTTTAGGTGCAAATATAAGGGTTTTCTGTGAAACTACCAAATTTTTGGGGTGTTTTTTCAACTCCGCCCAATTACTTGTAGAGATCTACGGTGATATCGAATGGTGAATCGAAATCGTTCAGCATCTCGGTCTTCTTTCTTGATTATTCCTTATCTTTTTTTATCTCGTCAGCAGGTTTCTCCACCAATTTTTGCTCAGCCTGGCTGGCAGTGGGCGCAATGAGATTGTTTCCGCCATGAATATTGAAGATAGCATGGGGATCCTGACACTCCTTGATTTGATCGATGAGGCCATGATACTCCTTGGACATCATCTTGCGTAGCAGACATTGCACTCGGGAGACGTCGGCGAAGTGATTCTCATTCATGAACTCCTGTGCCTTCTGTATCATGTACAAATTTTTATCCTCCATACTAAATTAACCATCTAGAATCAATAAAAGCCAATTTTCAGCAGCAATTGACCATAATCCGCAAGTTTTGCGAGTTGAAAATTCTATAGTTGTACGACTGTAAAGCTACAGTTGTACGACTATACATGCTATAGTTGTACAACTCTGGAGTTATAGTCGTACAACCATAGGGGTCATAGTCGTACGACTATAGATTTTCAAGAGACCAAGTATATTTTTCAATTTTTATACACTGCTGATTATCAGCAACTTAGCAAGCCTCGACATAATTTCAATTCTACAAATTGAATTTAGATTCTTTGAAAATTCTGAAATTATGGAGTGCGTAAAAGTGCCTTTTGTCAGTATTTTTCCTTACGCCACTTCATTGGTGATCATTTCCACTTATACCAGGCTTCATTGATATACTTGCGGATATTACTGATGCCTGTAGTAACCTGAGGAGCCAAGGGCTGTAAGACTTCGATGAATTCCTGCTTCACCATAATATCTTGGTCAACCTTTACATCTGTATCATTCACCATATCCATCACCACCTGAGCCAATTCCTTGGCATTGGTGCATGCAGAGAGCTTGGCTACATATTCTGCTAATGCTTCCACATTATTAATATATAAGGAGAGACGGGTTGTTTCGGGTGAGAGAACAGGCTCTTGACTTTTGGTCTTCGCCTTCATCATCTCCTCTATGTACTTGTCGCCATAAAAGTTTTGCTCAGCCTTGATAGCATTGGGCAGAATCTGGTTGTTACCGCCAGAGATATTAAAGACGATATTTGCCTTGCTGGTATCTTCCATTGCAATGATTTTTATTAAAAGTGAGCGTATCGTGAATAAGCAGTAAACAGATGGTGAACGTCAGTGAAGGCATTTGTTTTCGCCTCCGAAATGTTGTATCTTTGCAACGTCAATCAGAACAAACGGGATTGCAAATCTCTTTGAACTGACGATGACTGAACTTTAGTATTAATCTTTTAAATGTTTTAATTATGAGTAAAAGCTACAAAGTTGCAAAGAAGACCATTAACATGGGTGAGAAGAAGGGTCAGACACTCTTTTCTGTTAGACCTTACAGTTACGGTACCTTGACCACCGAGGAGGTTGCTAACCAAATCGCAGTGGAGTCTACAGCTACTCCTGCAGACGTAAAGGCGGTACTCGACCGCTATGCTTACTATGTGAAGGAGAACCTGAAGAAGGGTTACGACATCGAGTTGCTTGGATTCGGCAAGCTCTTCATCCGCTTCATTACCGGCAAAGCTGTAGAAGATGAGAGTAAGGCGAACGCTAAACTCGTCAAGAGTCTCGTTCCTGCCTTCCGTCCTTCTTTCACCAAGTTGCAGAATGGTACTCGTCTCTACAACCTGATTCCTGATTCCATCGAACTCGTCAAGTACGGTGAAGAGAAGAAGGATAAGACCACTGGTGGAGAGAGTACAGGCGGTGAGACTACTGGTGGTGAGACCACTGGCGGAGAGACTACTGGTGGCGGTTCCGGCACCGAGGCTGGCGGAACAGGTTCCGACAATGGTGACGGATTGGAATAGTCTCCAACTCTGGCAGTGCCTTACCTCTCTGAAAGGGAGGCACTGCTAAACTCTGATCACTTACTGAACTTTCGCAAGTTTTGCCCACACGCCCTGAAAGGGCAGAAGCCCCTAGCCCAGGGCATCGCCCTGGGTAATTACGGACGCAAACCTGTCGCCCTGTAAGGGCAAAAGCTTTAAAACTCCAGGCAAAACATAAGGCTTTTGCCCTTACAGGGCGTCTTGCTGATTGCCATCATACCCAGGGCGATGCCCTGGGCTAGGAGCTTTTGGGCCTTCAGCCCGTACTTGAACCACATGCGAAAGTTCAGTAACTTATTGTTTCATTTAAATTTTATTGATTATGAAAATGTTTCGTTCTAACTCTGAATCAAATCCAAACAAGATTTCCTGGACTCAAATCGTGAATGCCATCGTACAGGCGCTGATTGCTGCTCTCACGGCACTGGGAGTAAGTTCGTGCGCCTTATAGGAATGTTGAGTGTTGAATGTTGAGTGTTGAGTGTTGAGTGTTGAATGTTGAATTATTCCAATGACAAAAGATACATTTCCAATGAACATTGGCGGGGGGAAGGTACGCTCTGAGCGCATGCTCCTCGCCAAAGTGGAGAACGGCAAGAACATGATGTCTGCCGACTCTGTGAGATTTCTGGTACTGCATTGCTCGGCTACCCGATGCAATCAGGACTATAGTGTGGAACAGCTGCGCCGTGACCATAAGGCTCGTGGGTTTTATGACATCGGCTACCACTTCTACATCCGTAAGGATGGTACGATGACGCAGCACCGTAAGCTGCTGGAGGTGGGGGCTCATGCCCGACCTTATAATAGATGCTCTATCGGCATCTGCTATGAGGGAGGGCTCGATGAGCAAGGCAAGCCTTGCAACACCATGACAACTGAGCAGGAAACGAGACTCATTGATCTTTTCAGGAATCTGAAGATTCTCTTTCCGAAAGCGAAGATTGTGGGCCATCGGGACTTGCCTGGGACTACTCCAAAGGAGTGTCCGTGTCTGGATGCTGGAAGCTGGGCTGCCCGACACCGCCTTGATTAACTCTTATAACTCCTTTTGGCTAGCATTGCTAGCCTTCACTTTTTGCCATGGCTTCGCGGTCGTCCCCTGCAATAGTGGACGTAACCTGTGAGTGTATATTTGTCTCTTTCATCATGCGAATCAAGTTCGTTTTTTGATGTCGTTCATCTGAATCTCGATATAAGAGACACAGAATCTCCTTGCAAAAATACGAAAATTGTTGGAAACTAGCAAATTATGCGTGTTAAAAAATTAATATCATTCTACGAAAATCAACATTATTTTACTATTCTTTTCGTACATAATTTCCTAAGTCGTTGATTGAACGAAAGTTTTCGGTTTTTCTGTATCTCTCATGTAAAGATTCAGGGAAAATGGTTCATTTTGGTTCATTTTACAAAATCCCTCTTTTTATTCTTTTTTGCAGCTTATAGGGCTGCCAGTATTTTGGCGTTGGCATCATCTACCAGTCCCTCCTCACCACCAATTACCGCAAGCTGATAATTGATGGGAAAATCAGAGATGACAGATACACCTGATACAATTGCCTCTAAACGAACAAAGGGGAACAACCAGTCTTTGGTCGTTCCCCTTTGTTCGTTGTATTCATTCTGATTACATCACATGATTGTCAAAATGGCTTTGCATGCAAATCATCCCGTCCTTCCTTGTTGATAAAGCGAGCTGCACTCGGCAATTTGAAAGCGAGCTTTCATTGCACTCATTGGCATCGCTTTTTCCCATTAAAGAAGGTATTTTTCTACCTCTCCGTCTCTCCTGCAAGGAGAGCTCCACCTTTCTCACCAAGCCTCTCTTTCCTCAGGAACGAGAGGATGTAACCGCCCTCCGGTGCTCAGAACCGCTACGCTCTAAGGTTGGCGGACCATCAAAGGTCTTCGCCATGTTTTGCGGGATGGGACCGCTGGGGGCAGATATTTATATAATGTCCACATTTATAGAAATCGCTTTTAACTTTCTACAAATAAGTAATAGTATCTTCATGTCTTATCGAATCACCACGTATATCTATAAGTTTAGGGCTGCCAAAACGTACATTTGGTTTCTTTATCATTGCTGCAGCTTTATCAAGCAAACTCATATCTTTTTCTATATCTAATATCTTATAAATCTCAGCACCAGCTATAGTTAACTCGTATATAGAAATACTAACTTCTTTTGCTCCCTTACTGCGTTCTATGATAATCGCTAAATCTTGATAAGCAAAAGCATTTCGCATATCCTTATCAGAAATTGCTTCATATGAAATCACCATTTGTTCATTTTCTTTGATCAAACCACATTCCATCAAAAGCGTTATATCTGCATATGGTATATTGCTTCCTAAAATCAAATCATGAGATTTAAGAAAAAACTTTGATTTTGAAGAAGTAAAAACATAATTTCCGAGACTTGCAAATAATTCAGCTTCTTTTTTAGATAGATTGCTGATCGTACTAAGTGTCCTTAAAGAATAAGAACCTGGTGTTTGTATTTCCTGTGAAAGGATCTTTCCCCAAGTATTTCTTAATTCTTCATCAGATACATTCTCTACAATATTAAAAAAGCGAGTCAACCAATCTGTATCTGCTTTTTCAGTTGGGACTTTTTGTGACTTTCTAAAATCTTCTAATGCAATATTTACAACAGCATCAATATTTTCTTTTTTTCTTAGTTCAGCACTTACTATTTTAGAAATTACCGGCTGCAATTGCTCAAGAGGAACAGAATCTCCAACCAAAGGTTGAACGGCTGCCAATATTTCCCGCTCCTGCTTTTCTGCTTTAGCAAGAATGACCTTTTCTTCTGCTTTTGCCTTTGCTTCTTTTCGTATACGTGTAGGTTTCATAAAGAACACCAATACCTCTACTTATGGCGTCAATAAATGTCTCAACAGCCTTTGATGAGACGTCTATTTTTAACATATTATTATCCATAGCTTTAATCTCCTTTTTAAAAAGATAATCAAAATAACCTATAACTATCAGCCCTTATTCTTACCAAAAATATAACCTAATGCTAAGGTTATAACTGGACTAACTTTACTCCATACATTAGGTATCAAGTCATCACCAATATTAGAATTAAATATTACACATACAGAAAATACAGTTGCTCCGCCTGACACCAAAATTATCACAGTCATTGCCATATTCCGTGCTGCATTATCTTCAGCACCAAAGAACTTTCCTAACCATCCAATCTCTTTGTTTTTCAACTCATTTTCATGATTATGTTGTTGCTTTTGCATTTCAAGTTGGAACTGATGATCCTCACGTTGCATATCAAGTTCTGCTTTTTCTACAGGTTGCTTCATATCTACCATAATTTCATAGCGTCTTAGTGTATAATTTACAAACCATTATCATAAATCCAATCAAAAAGCTGATGCGGATCTAATCTATTTTGCAAAAATGTATTTGAAGAGAGTAACCCTACCCATTGTCCTTTCAATATAATCTGCGGTGGAGTGCTTGTATAAGGATTAAACGGGCTATAAAAGCCATAACGACTACCATATTGACTATACTGATTGAAAATCGAAGTTGACGAATATTTACTTCCATAAGTTCCATATTCATTCATAACAGAATCCGTCTGATACTTGTTAGAAGAAAGTATTCCCAAAAACTGTCCATCTTGTGCGAGAAGAAACGACTCCTGTCGTCTTATTCTCATCTCAAACTCACCATCTGTCATTTTTAGTCCTCCTCTAGCGATATATAATCTTTCTCTTCACGCTTAATATCTTCCAACGTTTTCTTAACGCTATTGATATAATTCATATCATGTACCACAGACTTACTACCCATAATGTCATCAAGCCATGTTTTACAATCAGGATTCACGATCTCTCCTTTAATCACTTTATCAACAAACTTTGAAGCCTGTAATGGTTTGTTCGCCCCATCAAGAAGATTATACTTGTGAGCATTTTCAAAATTTGCATTATGAACATAGCGTCTTGCTAAACCAGGTTGTACTTGATTAGCTACCAAAACCAAATCCCAAATCTTTTGATTCAGAGTCCATGCAGAATTATGTTTTCCTTTGGAATTGAATTCTGTATCTATATCGTGAATAGCATAATGTTCGATATGAAATGCTGTCAATATTTCCTGGAAGAAAGGAATGTTATTCTTGGAACCAGTATTTAAAACAAAAACTTCTTCATCCGGATAATATTCCTTCAACAAAGCTCTATAAACGATTGCCTCTGTATCTCCTTCTACTAATATAACCTTATCTGCATAAAAGGCTTCACAAACATGAGGATTGAATCGATTAATCATCTGCACATGCTGCTTACGCTTCTCATTCTTATTAAAAACATCTTCTCCTACCTGAAAAGTTTTAGTTTCTTCACCTTCAACTTTTACAGCTCTTACTAATGAAGCATGAGGTCGAGAAACATCAATCATTAAAGGAGAATGAGTTGCACAAAGAATCTGATATGGACTGTTCTTTGCTAAATCATACAGAGAATTACGTAGTTTAAAAGTTACTTTCGGATGAAGAAAAAGTTCTGGCTCTTCATATAAAATAAGGTACTCTTTCTTATCTGTTTCAGAAATATCACGCAGAAATGTTATAAAGTTGAATAACGCCTGCCGAATTACTCCATGACCATTTTGCAAGAAGGTTTCTTGTCTGTTGGTGTTATCGCGTTCTACACTAATCGTATGATTCTTCTTGAAAAGGTCCTCCAATTTTATATCCTCTACATTCTGTGCCTGTATCTTTAAAGATAATTCAGAAAATACTTTCTTAAAATGAGAATTCAATTCGATATTGAGTTTGTCTATTTCTTCCGAACCAGTTATAGCATCTTCTAAATTTTGAATTTTCTCTAATGCCTCTTCATAAAGTTTTGCCTGTGATTCCCTGATTTTCTTTAAGTACTGGTCTTGCATCAATTTATTCACCTTTTCATTCAAAGAATCTTCACTCTCCATAGCATTTATCGCAATAGGAATAGGTGCAGCCTTTGTGAATAGAGAGTCAAAACCTCCGAAACCATTATCAATCCATTTTTCTTCTTTTGGAGAATATGTTTGCTTCTTGAATGAGCTATTTTCAGCAACCCAAGTTTTACGTACTTTTATAATACCATCCGCATCTGCCCACTTAGAAACCCATTCTGGATCTTTAGCTCTTCCTTTACCGACAAAACTTTCGTCCTCAATATCTTCATCTTCATGAACAAACCACCCTTCCATCTCTATGGGAATTTCAGGATTGTAATCATAGAAATCAGGACGCTTTGCAACTTGCTTTGAGTTAACAAAGAACTCATAGCCTCGGAGATAAGTCGATTTTCCTACATTATTCTGCCCTATAAGAAATATAATATCAGAATTATCAAACTTGATGATATTTCCATCACCCTTTAATCCTCGAAAATTCTTAATTTTTAATTGATATAGTCTCATATAATAAAAAACGTTTAAATCACAAAGTAAGCATCCTACGTATATCACCAATACAGTTTTACCACTATATTACAAGTAGTTACACCTATCAGTTTTTGAAAAAAGTTATTTTTGCTCCTCATTGCAGTATCGCTCTGCACTTGTCGTCGCTCGAATGAGGAATATTGTTTTATTCTACTTTTGAGAGGATTACTTCTGGGGAGGTACCCATCAGGGTTATGGCGGAGTAATCCATATTACGTGTAATCATACGATTGCCTTCTTTACTAACTGTTCGGAATTTCCGAACAGTTACTGACAGCATCAATTTTCTGAAGACTTACCTATTTGTCATATTCTTCTAGGAAGCGTTTGATCATGGAAGTTACGGCTTGCGGAGACCGCTTGACATGAACTATCCCCATAATTACAATTTGCTCGTCATCTATCAAATAATAGACACGGTTTGGAGCTAACAACAAGTGGCGTATAACCATATCCTGACCAGATACCCACGAAGTGTAGCGAGCATCATATATGCCATGTGTGGAATATTGAGCCAGTTCATCTGTCTTTTCCAAGATATTATGGAGAACTTTTTGAGAGGTTAATAAGCCAAAATGTTCTTCCACATAGTCCATGACTTCATCTAACTGCGTCAAAGCCAAGTCAGACCAAACTACTTCCATCCTCTTTTTGCTTTGATAAAAGACTCAACTTGCGAATTTGGAATGCAGCGACCTGCTCTATTTTCCTTCAGAGCATATTCTGCAGCCGCAATCATCACCTCACGTGGTATCCCATGAATCGAATTAGTCGACTCACTTATATCAACATCGCCCAAAGAAGACTCAATTTTAGCTATCAAGGAATATTTATCCTCAATGCTTAAATTTCTGATTTCATCCCAATAAGGAATGGTTCTATCTTGTGATACATTACTTATCAACATAATACATTCTCCTTTATTTTAATCTTTGTCTGCAAATTTACGACTTTCTTTCGTAATCACCAAGGAATTAAGAGAAAAAATGCATTTATTAACCTATACTTGGCTTAGGGCTAAACATCACAATACACAAAATGATTCTGCTTCCTTACCGGTTCTCGGCGATAGTCATCACGCATTCGCTTTTCCATTTGTGCTGATTTTTCTACCTCTCCGTCTCTCCTGCAAGGAGAGCTCCACCTCTAACCAAGCCTTCCTCAATAGTCTTTACGACCCCTTCGGTTCCCCTTGTAGGGGACAGAAACCTCAGGAGGAAGGATGTAACCGCCCTACTCGGTGCTCAGAACCGCTACGCTCTAAGGTTGGCGGGGCATCAAAGCCCTCGCCATAGTTGTGCGGGCTGGGAGCGCTTGCTATAACTTACTATAACATTTTACTCAGATAACTCATAGTTTTTTTATGCAACAAGATCATTCTCAACTTAATCTTCTTCAACGACTTCGAGTAAATTTCTACTTATCGTAAGCGTTGCACCACTGATATACTTGATTTCGCTGCCGATGACGGCTTTCTTGCCATTATAGCTCTGTACGTATGCTTCCACACCTTTCATGCTACCTGCTACCACTCGCACTTTGATTCCTTTCTTCAAAGGAACAGGGGCAGCAGTGACAGGCTCTTCATCATTCTCTACAAAATATCGATAGTTGGCAACAACCTGGTCGGGTATTTGGTATATTTTCCTTTGACCTGGCATCGTCAGCATCTTATACACATCCGAACGGAAGCGGATATTGTCAAGTTGTCTCGGAGAAACATTGCAAAAGATAAAAGTGGAAAGAAATAGCTTTTCTTTCACTTTTCGCTTATTGGAACGTTTGTCTATATAAACTACTTTTACCTTGGGAATCCAGTAATCAAACCAAACATGATTGTGATTAAGATTGATTCGTATAGAATCAGCTATTCTCGTTTCACAATTCACTCTCACTACAGCCACATACCATCCTGCATCAGCAGGTTTTTCAAGCCCTTCATTAGGCTTTTCCGGAACCGTTTTCTTAGCGTTTTCTTCACTTTTTGCCACGGCTTCGCCGTCGTCCCCTGCAATAGTGGACGTAACCTGTGATTGTATATTTGTTTCTTTCATCATGCGAATCAAGTTCGTTTTTTTTTGATGTCGTTCATCTGAATCTCTACATAAGAGACACAGAAACTCTTTGCAAATATAAGATAATTGTTGGAAACTAGCAAATTATGCGTGTTAAAAAATTAATATCATTCTACGAAATTCTACATTATTTCAGCATTCTTTTCGTACACAATCTTCTAAGTCGTTGATTGAAAGAATATTTTCCGATTTTCTGTATCTCTCATGTAAAGATTTGGGAAAAATCTGTGAGCATCTGTAAAATCTGTAGGAAAACAAAAAAGCCTCAGAAATCTTTCGAAATCTGAGGCTCTTGATAAAAGGAG
>ERZ1673741.1066-NODE-1066-length-24363-cov-19.134565_pt1 | contig 24363 bp, 20 predicted proteins | sample MGYA00580209_ERZ1673741 | MGnify/ENA primary metagenome ERZ1673741 (study PRJEB41218, sample SAMN15661754) | gut metagenome | host: Homo sapiens | place: Canada: London | collected 2015-08-20/2019-03-30 | study: EMG produced TPA metagenomics assembly of... | reverse complement strand
TGTAATTGATGGTGAAGGTTCAAAGGTTATTTGCAAAGACTAATTTGAAAATTCCCGTTTGCCCTACTCGTTCCCAGCAGGGTTTGGGGCAGACGCTCTCCAACAAGAGCACTTATGTAATAGAAACTGCTACCGGGAAGCATATCAATATTGAAGTCGATGCAGCATCAAAAGTCCTGCCTTGCTGTGCCGGACTTGACAGTACAAAGCCCCTCTCCGTTTTTGCGCGGAAAGGGGCTTATTTTATACTCTATGCTTATTTGCACCACTGGGCAAACTCGTCGTCAGTGCACTTGACGTAATGGCTGCCCTCGACATGGTGGCTGGTGCCCTTGGTGTAGTCGATGCCGGAGGTGGCGTAGTCGTAGGTCTCGGCCACGCGGCGCTTTTCCACCACCGGGTTCGGCAGAGGGATGGCCGACAGCAGACTTCGGGTGTAGGGGTGGATGGGATGCTCGAAGATCTCCTCGGTGGTGCCGGTCTCCAGCAGGTGCCCCAGATGGAGCACGCCGATGCGGTCCGAGATGTACTTGACCATGGACAGGTCGTGGGCAATGAACAGGTAGGCCGTGCCGGTCTCCTGCTGGATGTCCTTCATCAGGTTGACCACCTGTGCCTGAATGGACACGTCCAGCGCCGAGATGCACTCGTCGGCGATGATGAGCTTCGGGTTCATGATGAGGGCGCGGGCAATGCCGACGCGCTGGCGCTGGCCGCCGGAGAACTGGTGGGGGTAGCGCTCGGCGTGCTCCGGCGCAAGGCCGACCTTCGCGAGGATCTTCTCCACCTTTTCGCGGCGCTCGCCCTGCGTTTTGTACATGTGGTGGATGTCCAGCCCTTCGCCGATGATGTCCTCCACCTTTTTGCGGGGGTTCAGAGAGGCCATCGGGTCTTGGAAGATCATCTGCATCTGGGTGCGCAGGGTGCTGTTCTGGGTGTGGGAGAGGTGTCCGCTGATGTCCTGCCCGTCGAAGGTGATCTTGCCCGCAGTGGGGTCGTACAGGCGGATGATGCTGCGGCCGATGGTGGACTTGCCCGAACCGGACTCGCCCACCAGACCGTAGGTCTCGCCGGGGTAAATTTCAAAGCTGACGTCGTCCACGGCCTTGACCGTGAAGTTCTTGTTGACGCGGAAATACTGCTTCAGCCCCTCGACCTTCAGCAGCGGGGCCGTTGTATGCTCTGCCATTTATTCCGCCTCCTCGATCTTTTTTGCTTCCGTGCGCATCCGGGCGATCCGCTCCTTGAGTTCCGGCGGCATCTCCACCTTGGGTGCGCGGGGGTCCAGCAGCCATGTGGCCGCGTAGTGGGTATCGCTGAGCTTGAACATGGGAGGCTCGGCCTTGTCGTCGATGTTCAGCGCGAAGCGGTTGCGGGGCGCAAAGGCGTCGCCGGGCTTCTCATGCAGCAGGTTCGGCGGCGAACCGGGGATGGTGTACAGGCGGTCGTCGGCGGTATCGAGGTCGGGCATGGCCGACAGCAGACCCCACGTGTAGGGGTGCTTGGGGTCGTAGAAAATTTCATCGATGGTGCCGGTCTCCACGATCTTACCCGCGTACATGACATCCACGTAATCGGCCACCTTGGCCACAACACCGAGGTCATGGGTGATGTAGATGACCGAAATGCCGCGCTCCTTCTGGATGCTGCGGATCAGCTCCAGAATCTTGGCTTGGATGGTAACATCCAGCGCGGTGGTAGGCTCATCGCAGATGAGCAGGTCGGGGTCGCAGGAAAGGGCGATGGCGATGACCACACGCTGCCGCATACCGCCGGACAACTGGTGGGGGTAGTTCTTCATCCGCTTTTCGGCGTCGGTGATGCCGACCTCCTCCAGCAGCTCCAGCGCCTTTTTGTAGGCTTCGGCTTTGGGCATCTTGAAGTGCCAGAGCATTCCTTCCATGATCTGCTTGCCGATGGTCATGGTCGGGTCGAGGCTGGTCATGGGGTCTTGGAAGACCATGGCGATCCGCTTGCCGTTGATGTGGCGGCGGATCCACTTTTTATCCTTTTGCAGCAGATCCACAGTCTCCGGGCTGCCGTCGGCGTGATGGTAGCTGAACTGGATGGAGCCGCTGTTGACGGTGGCATTCTTGGCCAGAATGCCCATGGCGGCCTTCATGGTGACCGACTTGCCGGAGCCGGACTCGCCCACCAGCGCCACCGTCTCGCCCTTGTACAGGTCGATGTTCACGCCGCGGATGGCGTGGACCGGGCCCGCAGTGGTCTTAAAGGTGATATCAAGGTCTCGCACCGACAAGACCTGTTCTTTTGTATTCTCAGGCATGAGGTGTTCCTCCTTACATACTCTTCATCTTGGGGTCCAGCGCCTCGCGCAGACCGTCGGCCACGAGGTTGAAGCTGAGCATCAGCAGACTCATGACCACGATGGGCGGGATGATCTGGTACGGATGGGTGGTAAAGCTGTTGTACAGCTCACTGATCAGCGAACCCAGCGAGCACTGCGGCACCGGGATGCCCAGACCGACGAACGAAAGGAAGGCCTCGGTGAAGATGGCGGTGGGGATGCTGAACATGACCTGCGTGATGATGGGTCCGATGATGTTGGGCAACACTTCCTTGAAAATGATGAAGAAGCTGCCCGCGCCCAGCGTGCGGGACGCCAGAACAAATTCCTGATCCTTCAGCTTGAGCATCTCGGCGCGGGCGATGCGGCTCATGCCCACCCACTCGGTCAGCATCAAAGCGAAGATGATGGTCACCATGCCGGGCTGCAGCACCAGCAGCAGCAGTGTGACGATGACCAGACGGGGGATGCCGTTGGCCACCTCCAAAAAGCGCTGCATCACCATATCGACCTTGCCGCCGAAGTAGCCGGAGATCAGGCCATAGCTCATGCCGATGACCATATCGATGACGGCGGCGGCCACAGCGATGATGAGGGAAACGCGGGCGCCCTCCCATGTACGGGTCCAGATGTCGCGGCCGTAGAGGTCGCTGCCGAACCAGTAGTAGACGTCCAGTTTCTCCTTTTCCTGATAAGCGTTGGTCACCTTGGTGCCGGTGGTGGTGCTCATCTTCTCGCTGCCGTCCAGAATGCCGAACTGCTCAATGCCGGGCACACGGGGCGCAAAGTTCTTCTGGCTCAGGTCTTGGCCGGAGTAGGTGTAGCTGTTCATGCCGGGGCCGAAGACGGCCAGCAGCACGATGAAGACGATGAGCACGAGGCCCAGCACTGCGCTCTTTTTATGGAAGAAGCGGATGAGCGCATCCTTCCAGAAGCTCTGGGCTGCAAAGTTGGTATCCACCGCGATCTCGGCCTCGTTGTGCTTGAGCTCGAAATCGGCGGCGGTGAAGGTTTCGTTCGGGGAGGCCGCCTCGCCCACGCGGATCGCTTTTGCTGCCATTTAGTCGTCCCCCTTTGCCAAACGAATGCGCGGATCGATGACGCCGTACAGCAGGTCAACGACCAGCATGATGCCAATGTACATAGCACTGTAGATGAAGCTCAGGCCGATGACCACATTGTAGTCGTTGGACTGGATGGCCGTCACCAGCAGGCTGCCCACACCGGGGATGGCGAAGATCTTCTCCACCACCAGCGAGCCGGTCATCAGATCCACGATCAGCGGTGCCAGCACCGTGATGATGGGGATGAGGGCGTTGCGCAGGGCGTGGCGGAAGATCAGCGCCGGGCCGGAGATGCCCTTGCTCTCGGCCAGCAGCATATAATCGGAGTCGAGGACTTCGATCATCTCGCTGCGGGTGAAGCGGGCGATGGACGCCATGGTGAACATGGACAGCGACACGCTGGGCAATACGCTGGACCCGAAGATGTCCTTCGCGGAGAAGAGCATCGGAAACCAGCGGAGCTTGAAGCCGAAGGTGTAGCTCAGCGCCAGCGCAAAGACGTAGGACGGCACCGACACGCCGATGACCGAGATGATGGTGGCGATGGTGTCAAAGACGGTGTCCCGCTTGAGGGCGGCAATGATGCCCAGCACAAGGCCCACCACGGCACCCAGCATGACCGCCATGCCGCCGATCTGGATGGAAATGGGCAGACGGGACTGGATGAGCTGGGAGATGGGCGTATTCTTGGAGATATTGTAGCTGACGCCGAAATCGCCGCGAAGCATATTGCCCACATAGCGGAAGAATTGGATGTAGATGGGCTGGTCGAGGCCGTACTTTGCGTACAGGGCCGCGCGCATGTCAGCCGTCAGCTTTTCATCGTTGAAGGGCGAACCGGGCATCAGCTGCATCAGGATGAACAGGACCAGCAGAATGGCCAGCAAAGTGAACAGCGAGGTCAGGATTCGCTTGAGCGTATATTTTTTCACGTCGGGTGGACCCCCTTTGTCCGGGTGTATTTTCGCGGTCAGCCGTTCGTCTGCCGCGGACAGGTGCAATGCCAAAAAGGCGCACAGTGGCTTTTGCGGGCCACTGTGCGGCCTTATTCAGCGATTCAGTTGTTTACTCGCTCTTGGTGGTGTTCTTGTACACACGGTTCAGAGCGCAGGGGTGATGCTCGACGCCCTTGACGGCAGAGGAGATCATCTCGGCGTTGCACTGGCCGTACAGCGGGAAGATGACGGCCTGTTCGAGGACGATCTGCTCGGCCTCATACAGGGCTGCCCAGCGGCCTTCGGGGTCGGTGCACAGGTCACCGGTGGTGCACTCGTCGATGACGGCATCATAGTCGGCGTCGCTCCACAGACCGTAGTTGTTGGAGTTGCCGGTGACCCACATACCGAGGTAGGTCATGGGGTCGGCGTAGTCGGGACCCCAGCGGGTCAGGCCGATCTCAAAGTTGCCGTCCTGCATATCCTGCACGCGCTGCTTCTTGGGCTCGACGGTCAGGTTCAGGGTAAAGCCCTCCAGCGTGGTCTCCAGCTGCTCCTTGACGACCTGTGCGACCTTCTGGGGTGCATCGTCGGCGTCAACGACCATATCGAAGGTGAAGGAGTCCTTGCCCAGCTCACTCTTGGCCTGTTCGTAGTACTCCTTGGCCTTGTCGGCGTCGTAGGCGCAGAAATCGGCGAACTTGGTCTGGTCAGCGCTGAAGTCGCTGCCGTCGGGGCCGGTAGCGAACTGCGGAGGAACGGCGGTGTAGCAGGGAGCGGAGCCGTCCTTCAGGACATCGTCCGTGATGGAATCACGATCCAGCGCGAAGGTGATGGCCTTGCGCAGGTTCTCGTTGGCCAGTTCGGGCACACCCGCCATGTTGGGGCTGAGGTACCACAGGTAACCGGCACCCACGCTGGTGAATTCGGGGTCGTCCTTGACCTGATCGACCTGTTCACCGTTCAGCAGGGTCATATCCAGTGCGCCGGTCTGATAGCTCATCAGAGCCTGCTGGCTGTCCTTGATGACCTGATAGGCCAGACTGTCCAGCGCGATCTTGTCGGCGTCGTAGTAGTCGGGATTCTTTTCCAGCGTGAAGGCGGTAGCAGCGGGCTGGTAATCGGTCAGCTTGAAGGCACCGTTGGAAAGCACGGTGTCGGGGCTGGTGCCGAAGGTGTCTGCGCAGCTGTTGTAGAACGCCTCGTTCACAGGGTAGAAGGTGGGGAAGTACATCAGGCTCAGGAAGTAGCTGACGGGAACGTTCAGCTGGACTTCCAGCGTCTTATCGTCCACTGCGCTCACACCCAGATCGGTGACGGGCTTCTCGCCGGCAATGATCTCTGCGGCGTTGACGATCTGACCGATATCGGACAGCATGTAGGAATACTCGGAAGCAGTAGCGGGGTCAACCGCACGATGCCAGCCGAAGACGAAGTCAGCGGCGGTCACAGCATCGCCGTTGGACCACTTGGCATCGCGCAGGTGGAAGGTATACGTCTTGCCGTCCTCGCTGATGTCGTAGGTCTCCGCCAGCGCCGGGATGGCTGCGCCGTCGGCGTCCATCTGCATCAGGCCGTCGGTGTAGTCCGCAATGACCTCGAAGGAGGTGCCGTCGGTGGCCACCTGCGGGTCGAGGGACTGAACCTCGGTCTCCAGCATGATGTTCAGGGTACCGCCCTGTGCAGTGCCAGCTGCAGAGGACGCCGTAGAACCGGCAGCGGAAGAAGCTGCCACGGAGCTGGAAGAGCCGCCGCAAGCCGTCAGAGCCAGTGCAGCCGTGGTGACACCCGCAGCAGACAGGAAGCTGCGGCGCGAAATACGACGATCGAATTTCATATCTATTTTTTCCCCTCTCTTGACCGCTTCAGGGCTATACCCTGCTAAAGCGGCGCGTTCTGAAAATACACAAGGGTCTCCGTTCCCCCTCTGGAACTTTGCACTCCCTTGTGCCTTGGCCGCATTATACATCGGTCTTTTGCGAAAGAAAAGCCTTTTTTCAAAATTTGTCTCCCGCAAAAGCACATTTCTGCGGTTTGTCCAACACTTTGCCGAAGAAGGCGCTTATTTTTTGTACAAGTTTTACCCATGAGCACATTTCACTTGTAAACAGTTCCGGTTGAAAAAGTATGATTTATTCTTTTTAACCTACTATTTCGCACGCTCTTCTTTCTTTTATAAAGCGTTTCGTCCACTTTGCTTTTTGCAAACAAATTGCATTCTTCGCTTGGGTTTCATTGCATAACCGTTCTTGTGCCACGGACAGTTTTTGGAAAAACGCGCAAAAAAGGAGCCCGCTGCCAAAGGCAGCGGACTCCCAGAAATGTTCTGCTTATTTTGCGTAATCGACGGCGCGGCTCTCGCGGATGACATTGACCTTGATCTGGCCGGGGTAATCCAGCGTGTCCTCGATCTTCTTCGCGATCTGGCGGGCCAGCAGGATAACCTGATCGTCGCTGATAACGTCGGGCTTGACCATGATGCGCACTTCACGGCCAGCCTGAACGGCAAAGGCCTGTTCCACGCCCTCGAAGCTGGAAGAGATCTCCTCCAGATTTTCCAGACGCTTGACGTAGCTTTCCACATTCTCGCGGCGGGCACCCGGGCGTGCAGCGCTGATGGCGTCGGCAGCCTGAATGATGAAGGCCAGCGGGGTCTTGGGCTCCACGTCGCCGTGGTGGGCCTCAATGGCGTGGATGATCTGGGTGTTCTCCTTGTACTTGCGGCAGATGTCCACACCGATCTGGACATGGCTGCCCTCGATCTCATGGTCAAGGGCCTTGCCGATGTCATGCAGCAGACCGGCACGACGGGCCAGCGTAACGTTCACGCCCATCTCGCCCGCCAGCAGACCGGCCAGCCAAGCCACTTCCATGCTGTGCGTCAGCGCGTTCTGGCCAAAGCTGGTGCGGTACTTCAAACGGCCAATCAGCTTGATCAGGTCGGGATGCAGACCGTGGATGCCCAGCTCCATAACGGCCTTCTCGCCCTCCCGCTTCATCTGCAGTTCGAGGTCGTGGCGGCACTTCTCCACCGTCTCCTCGATGCGGGCGGGGTGGATGCGGCCATCGCCGATCAGGCGCTCCAGCGTCATGCGGGCCACCTCGCGGCGGGTCTGGTCGAAGGAGGACAGGGTGATGGCCTCCGGGGTGTCATCAATGATGAGGTCCACACCAGTGGCGGTCTCAAGGGCGCGGATGTTGCGGCCCTCACGGCCGATGATGCGGCCCTTCATCTCGTCGCTGGGCAGCGGCACGACGCTGACGGTGGTCTCGCTGCAATGGTCGGCAGCGCAGCGGGCAATGGCCTGACCGATCAGGTTCCGGGCCAGATTGTCGCAGTTCTCCTTCAGGTCGGTCTCATAGGCAGCCACACGGACGGCCTTTTCGTGGGTCAGCTCCTCGTCCACCTTGTGCAGCAGCACTTCGCGGGCGTCTTCCTGACTCAGGCCGGCCAGTGTCTCAAGCCGCTCCATCTCCTTGGCGCGGATGGCGTCCACCTCGGCCAGATGGGCTTCGGCTTCTTCCTTCTTTTTCTTGAGCTCTTCTTCGCGTTTTTCCAGCGCCTCGGTCTTGCGGTCGAGGGCGGTCTCTTTCTGGTCGATGCGGTTCTCCTGCCGGGTGATCTCAGCGCGGCGCTGCTTGATCTCCTTGTCGGCTTCGGCCTTCTGGGCGTCCACTTCCGCTTTCAGGCGGAAGGCTTCGTCCTTGGCTTCCAGAACGGCTTCTTTGCGTTTTTGGTCTGCGGTCTTGATCGCTTCGTTCACCAGCCGGGTCGCCTCGGCTTCGGCGCTGCCGATCTGAGCCTCAGCGGTCTTTTTACGGTTGTTGTAACCAATAAAATAACCCCCGCCGATGCCAGCAGCAATTGCGACGATCACGACCACGATCCATCCGATCGTGGGCATTGTGTTCACTCTCCTCAAAGTTAAAGTTTCAAAATTCAACTCATGCTGGAGACGCTGCCGGGCAAGGCGTGGGTCAACAATACAAAAATCAAGCTCGCAATACAAAACAGGCCGCAAAAACGAGACACCACGGCCCAAGGCCGAGGCTGCTTTTCGGTACAGTCCTGTTATTTCGAAGGTTTTGTTATAAAAACGGGCAGATGAAGCCCCATTGAACTTTGGTTGCGGATATCCCCTGCACGCAGCGTCATGGAATCCATACTACCTCTTATATTACGAAACATTTGAATCAATGTCAAGATATTTTACAAATTAAACTCCCTCCGACACAGCTTTCCGCTGCGCCAAGGCTCCCTCCCAGAGGGAGCTGGCACGGCGAAGCCGTGACTGAGGGAGGTTTTCCGCTTTTACTCCAGATACATTCTTCTCAATCTCATCAGGCGGGCGGGGGTCAGGCCGTATTCGGCTTCGAGGTAGGCATCGACGCTGCCGCAGCGGCTGCGGATGGTGGAGAGCACCAGTTCCACCGATTCGGGGTGGACGCCCGCGATGCCCTGATAGAACTTCTTCTGCTCCGGCCGGGCGGCGATCTCCTCGGCGTGCTCGGCCCAGATCTTTTCCAGCTCCGGGCGGCGGCACTCGTTCGTTCGGACGAAATCGGCGTAGATCGTCTCGTCCGAAGCGCCCAGCGCCAGCAAAATCAGCATGGCCGCCACGCCGGTGCGGTCTTTGCCGCCGGAGCAATGGAAGAGCACCGGCGTCTCGCCCGCTTCCAGCGCCCGGAACAGCTCCTTGTACGCCTTATTTCCGAAGAGCATCTGCTTGTACATGGCGTCGGCCATCCGGCGGCCCTCATCGGGCTTGCCCTCCAGCAGCTTTTCCCGATCCTCCGGCGAGAAGTCCACCTCTTTGCCGCCGTCAAGGCAAAGCCCGCAGATGCGGACCAGCCGTGCACCGTCCGGCACATAGTCCGGCATCTTCTCGGCCTCCTGCTCGCTGCGCAGATCGAGGATGAGCCGCAGCCCAAGGGAATCCAGCAGTTTCCGGTCTGCGTCGCTCGTCAACAGACCGGTGGGGATGCCGCGATAGATCTGACCCCAGCGGACATGCTTGCCCTCGTCGGCTTCGTAGCCGCCCAGCTCCCGGAAGTTGTTGCCGCCCGCAAAGGGCATCTGAGTGCCCGGCGCGGGGTGGGGCACCGGCTTTTCCACCGCCGTGCTGGAAAGCACGGGCATATTGTAAAACGGCTTGGCCGGCCGGCCCCGCCGGGGCGGCAGCGACGCCGTGCCCCCCAGCACCTCCATCAGGTAGCCGCGCAGCAGGTCGAGGTAGGCGGAATTGTGATCCCGCCGCTGCACCATGGAAACGCAGAGCGGCGGCATATCCTCAATGAGAACGTCCCGCACCCGGTCCAGCTCCCGCCGGGCCCCCGGCTCGTAGCGGGTCAGGCAGGTACATAGCTGCTCCTGCACCAGATAGTACGCCTGATAGAAGCTGGGGCCGATCTCGGCGTCGGGGGCAAAGCCCGCCTTGGCGCACGCATCCCACAGCGGCGCAAAGAGGTCCTGCCGCAGACTGGGCAGCAGCACCCGCTGCCCCCGCAGCGCCGCCAGCGGCACCCGCTCCTTTTCCCAGAAGGGATGCCCCCGCGGCACCAGCAGACAGGCCGGGTCCGCCCGCAGGGTGGTGCGGGCCAGCACCGGGGCCACACAGCCGAGGTCCATCACAAGGCCCGCATCCAGCTCCCCCTGCTCCACGCCGTCGGCCACGGCGTCGTTGTCCAGCAGCCGGAACCGCATCTCGATATGGGGGTACTGCTGGCGGAACTTGTCCAACTGCGTTTCCAGCCCCGGCAGGTAATCCGGCACCAGCGAGACGCTGATGCCGATCCGCACCGGCTGGGCCGACTGGATCTCAGCGTGGAGGGCCGCCTGCATCTGCTGGAACTGTTCCACCACCGGGGCCGCATGGCGCTGCAAGCTCAGCCCCCGCTCGGTGAGCGAGAGCTTGTGGTGGGCGCTGACGAACAGCGGCCCGCAGAGTTCGGCCTCCAGCGCGGTGATGCTCTGCCGCAGCGCTTGACGCGACAAAAACAGCCGCTGGGCCGCGCGGGTGTAGTTCATCTCCTCGCACAAAACCAGAAAATAATGCAGCTGGCGGATATCCATGGGGTCCCTCCTGAAACAGTCGTGGGGTACATTCAGAATAGATAAAGAATACCGCCTTTTACCCGAATTGTAAAGGCGGCAGAGGAAAAAAGGCGGGCGAAGATTGACAGCCCCGCCCGCCGGGTGTAGACTTTCCTCAGCATCTCTATTATGAACGAAAGAAGGTCTTCTTATGAAAGTCATCGCTACGGAAAAAGCCCCCGGTGCCATCGGCCCCTATTCGCAGGGCTTCGTCACCAACGGTTTCGTCTATACTTCCGGCCAGATCCCGGTGAACCCCGCCGACGGCACGATTCCTGCCGGCATCGCCGCTCAGGCCGAGCAGAGCTGCAAGAACGTGGGTGCCATCCTCGAAGCGGGCGGCAGCAGCTTTGAAAAGGTGGTCAAGACCACCTGCTTCCTCGCCGACATCGCGGATTTTGCGGCCTTCAACGAGGTCTACGCCAAGTTCTTCACCTCCAAGCCCGCCCGCAGCTGCGTGGCCGTCAAGGACCTGCCCAAGGGCGTCCTGTGTGAGATCGAGGCCATCGCCGAGGCGTAAGCGCCCGGCTGATTTTTCCCTATATTGCCGCAAAAAAGACCAGAACCGCCCCGCCGCACCGGCAGGAGGTTCTGGTCTTTGCTTTTTATTCGGGAACCGGACGCGCTGCCCTGACGTTGCGCGCGGCGGTTACTTCAGGAACTTGTGCACCGCACGGGCGACGATGCCGCCCAGAATGCCGGAGACGAGGAACTCGGCCACGCCCTGCACGCCGACCAGCAGGACGACGAACATGAGGGGGTTGGCCGCGCCCTTGACGGACACGAGGTTCTGGACATAGTCGCAATTGTAGAAGGCCAGCACGATGTAGCCCATGAAGAACAGAGTGTTCAGGGCCGGGGCACACATGGCGCTGAGGATGTAGCTCCACGTACCGGGCTTATCGAACTTTTTCAGGCCGCTGAAGATCAGGCCGACACACAGGCCCATCAGCACGCGCATCCCCACGCAGAGGATGAAGGTGTTGACGGGGCTGACCTGAAACAGCGCACCGGTCATGGCCGAAGCGCCGGTGACGGCGTCATAGAAGCTCACCGCGCCGAACACGCCGCCCAGAACGGCACCCGCTGCCGGGCCCATGGTGATCGCGCCCACGGCGATGGGAAGGGTCAAAAAGCTCATGTAAAGCGGGCCCATGGGCACACTGCCCAGACCGATGGCCTTCATGACCAGCTCGATGGCGACCAGCAGTGCCAGCCGGGTGAGAGTACGAAGATCGTTGTTTTTCATAATTCAGTTTTCCTCCTGCTGCCGTTCCGCCCTTAGCGTCGGATACGGCGCAAACCTGCCCGCTCTGTGCGGGATGTTTTTCTTTTTATGCGAACGTTGGGAAACGCTTGTCAGGGCATACTCCGAACGTAGATGTCAAAATTTCAGTCCTGCCGACCGCCGGGCCACCGTCAGCACCTTGCTGACCGCCACCGACGTGTCCAGCATCCGGCTGCACAGCTCCTGATCGCCGCCCGCAATGGCGCGGGCAAAGGCGTGGAACTCTGCCGCCTGACGGGGCTTGCCGCCGTTGAGGTTGAAATGCTCCTCCCGCCCCTCGTTCGGGTGGAAGGTGACGCCGCCGCACCAGTTGGCGGTGGATTTCTGCAAAACATAGCCCTTCGTGCCTTGGATGACGTACCGGGCGGGAGCACCGCAGTCCTTAGCCGCCATGCAGACGGCCCGGAAGCTGTTATAATCCATGGTCAGGATGCCGCTGGTGTCGATGCCGCGCTCGATGTTGGCGGTGTAGTGCACCTGATTCGGCTCCCCGAACAGGCCCACCACGTAGCTGATGTTGTACACATTCAGGTCCATCAGTGCGCCGCCCGCGCGGGCCGGATCAAAGGAAGTGGGGGTCTCCCCGGCGCAGAATGCGTCGTACCGGCTGGAATACTGGCTGAAGCTGCACTGCACCAGCTTCACCGTGCCGATGCGGGGCAGCAACTCCCGGATCTTGTTGTAATTTTCAAGGTATTGGGTGGTCATGGCTTCGAACAGAAAGACCTTTTTCCGCCGGGCCAGATTGGCCAGCTCCTCGGCCTGTAAGGCGTTCACGGCCATCGGCTTTTCCACGATGACGTGCTTGCCCGCCTCAAGGGCCACCTTGGCGTAGCGGGCGTGCTGGTTGTTCGGCACGGCCAGATAGACCACATCGACCCACTGCAGCAGCTCAAGGTAATTGGTGGTGTGCTGCGGGATATGGTACTGCTCACACAGCTCGGCGGCCGCGGGCGCACTGCGCTGGGTGCTGCAAAGGGCCTGTACCGTGAACGGCGAGTCCTCCCCCGCCAGCCACGGCAAAAATTCCCGCACGATCATGCCCGTGCCCAGAATTCCTAATTTCATTCTCTTCTCCCTATCCTGTTGTTCGTCAGCCGGCCTTGGCTCCCTCTTCGCGGCGGTCCCGGCGCTGGGGATGCGGGCGGCGGGCGCGGTGGAAGTTCTGGTTCCGCTTTTTGCCGCCTCCGGCGTGGTGCTGCGGTGCATTCATCTGGTACAGCAGCGCCAGACCCTTGAGCAGCAGCTCCGGGTCATAGGTCAGCGGATGGCGGCACAGGGGCGTGACGTATTTTGCAAGCCCGCCGGTGACGACCAAGGTCGCCGGGCGGCCCAGCTCCTCTTCGATCCGTTGGGCGATGCCGTCCAGCAGGACAGCGGTGCCCAGCACCGAGCCGGAGAGCATACAGCTCTCGGTGTTGGTGCCGATGGCGTTTTTCGGGGAGGCCAAGTGCACCTGCGGCAGCTGGGCGCAGCGCTCTCCCAGTGCCCGCAGCCCGGTGGACAAGCCGGGGCAGATGACGCCGCCCCGGAACACCCGGTTCTCGTCCACAACGTTGAAGGTGGTGGCCGTGCCGAGGTCCACCGTGATGACCGGCAGCGGGAACTTGGCCGCCGCGTAGGCCGCATCCACAAGGCGGTCCTTGCCGACGGCGGCGGGGTTGGGCACGCCCATGGTCAGGCCGGTGCGGATCTCCGGCGAAACGATGACCGGCTTTTTGCCGGTGTAATAACGGGCGCACTCGGCCAGCGCCCCGGTGATGGAGGGAACCACGCTGGTCAGCACAGCGCCCTCGAACCGGATGGGCTTTTCGGGGTGGCGGCGGTGCGCAAACACCTTTTCCATCTCGGCGCGGTATTCCGCCGCCGTCCGGGTGCGCACCGTATCCATGTGGGCCACAAAGCATACACGTCCGTCCTTGATGCCGCCGAGGGCGACGGTGGTGTTGCCTATATCAATGGCTAAGATCATATTTGAGGAAACCTTTCCTGTTTGAACCTCTCCGTCAATGCTTCGTATTGTCCCCTCCCCTACCGGGGAAGGCTCCCTCCGGCCGGAGGGAGATGCCGCGTAAGCGACAAAGGGTGGACGACTGGCGAGCCGTAGGCTCGACTGAGAGGTTTATTCCTATAAGTCAAGGGTTATTTTACCGCATTTTCCCGCCGGTTACAAGGCCTCCAAAAAGATTTTATTGTGCTGGCGGCAATTTTGCATTATACTAGGGGGAGCAAACCGAAGATTTGGGAGGTTTTTGGATGGATCTGAAAGGAAAATGCGTCCTGTTGGGCGTTACCGGCGGCATTGCCGCCTATAAAATGGCGAACGTCGCCAGCGCACTGCGCAAGCTGGGGGCCGATGTGGAGGTCATCATGACCCAAAACGCCACCCAGTTCATCACGCCCATCACATTTGAGACCCTCACCGGCCACAAGTGCATGGTGGACACCTTCGACCGCGATTTCAAGTTCGAGGTCACCCACATTTCGCTGGCGAAAAAGGCCGACATCATCCTTGTGGCCCCGGCCACGGCCAATGTCATCGCCAAGATGGCCCACGGCATCGCCGACGACATGCTGACCACCACCATCCTCGCGGCCAAGTGCCCGAAGCTGGTCTCCCCCGCCATGAACACCGGGATGCTGGAAAATCCCATCACGCAGGACAACATCGCCACGCTGGAGAAGTACGGCTTCACCGTCATCCCCTCCGAGAGCGGCGTGCTGGCCTGTAAGGACGTGGGCAGCGGCCGTCTGCCAAAGGAGGACGTCCTCATGGAGTACATCCTCCACGCCATCGCCCGCCCGAAGGATCTTGCCGGGCTGCACATCGCCGTGACCGCCGGGCCCACGCAGGAGCCGCTGGACCCTGTGCGCTACCTGACCAACCACTCCACCGGCAAGATGGGCTATGCCGTGGCCCGTGCCGCTGCCATGCGGGGGGCTGACGTCACCCTCATCCACGGCCCCACGGCTCTGCCACCGGTCAAGTTCGTGGAGGATGTGCCCATCACCACCGCGCAGGACATGTACGACGCCGTGACCAGCCGCTTTGACGGCATGGACGTCCTCGTGATGGCCGCCGCCGTGGCCGACTACCGCCCCGCCACCGTGGCCGATGACAAGATCAAGAAACAGGACGGTGACCTGTCCATCCCCGTGGAGCGCACCGCCGACATCCTTGGCACCATCGGCCCGAAGAAAACGAAGCAGTTCCTCTGCGGCTTCTCGATGGAGACCCGCGACATGCTGGAAAATTCCTCCGCCAAGCTGACCAAGAAGAACCTCGACATGGTGGTCGCCAACAACCTGAAAGTGGCCGGTGCCGGTTTCGGCGTGGATACCAATGTGGTCACCTTCATCACCCCGGACGGCTCCCGCGAGCTGCCCCTCATGAGCAAGTCCGACGTCGCCGACGCGATCCTCGACGAGATCCTGAAACGGCGGAAGTGACCGCCCAGACAAAAAGAAACCCCGCTGACGCGGGGTTTCTTTTTGTCTGGCTGTTTTATTTCACCATCATCTTGCTGGCTTTATAGATATCGCCGCAGCCGAGGGTGATGACGAGGTCGCCTTCGCGGGCGTTGTCCTTGACCCACTGAGCCGCCGCTTCAAGGCTGTCCACCAGCACCGAGTTCGGGATCTGGGCGGCCAGCTTTGCGCTGGTGATGGAGGGGTCGTTGGGCTCGCGGCTGCCCATGATGGGGGTGATGACCGTGATATCGGGGATCTTGAAGACATCCACAAAGTCGTTGAACAGCATCTTGGTCCGGCTGTATGTAAACGGCTGGTGGACGGCGATGAGGCGCTTGTAGCCCATCTCGCGGGCGGTGGTGAGGGTGGCACGGATCTCGGTGGGGTGGTGGGCGTAGTCGTCCACGACGACCGCACCGTTGCACTCGCCGTAGAGCTCAAAGCGGCGGCCCGCGCCCTTGAAGTTCAGGGCAGCCTCGGCGCACTGCTCCACGGTCAGGCCCACAAAGCGGCAGACGGCACACATGGCCAGCGCATTATAAACGTTGTGGCGGCCGGGCACGGACAGGCGGATGTGGCCGGTGATTTTGCCCCACTCCTTGAGGTCGAACTCAAAGAAGCCGGGCTTGTACTCCTGCACATTGATGGCGCGGTAGTCGCCGTCGTTCTCGATGCCAAAGGTGCGGACGCGGCGGTCCAGCGTGTACATGACATCCATGGTGTTCTTGTCGTCGGCGTTGGCGAAGATCATGAACTGGGTCATCAGGGCGAAGCGCTTGAAGGCGAACTTCAGCTCACCCATGCTGCCGTAGTAGTCCAGATGATCGTTGTCAATGTTCAGCACAACGGACAGGTAGGGGGTCAGTTTGAGGAAGGTCTCGGAATACTCACAGGCCTCGATGACGATGTCATCGCCCTTACCGGCCTTGCCGTAGCCGTTGATGAGGGGCAGCTTGCCGCCGATGACGGCAGAGGGGTCGCGGCCCGCCAGCTCCAGCGCGGTGGTGATCATGGACGTGGTGGTCGTCTTGCCGTGGGTGCCGGAGACGCAGATGCTGTCCTTGTACAGGCGGCTGACATAGCCCAGCAGGACGCTGCGCTCCACGGTGGGGATGCCGTAGGAATCGGCGGCGTTCAGCTCCACGTTGTCCTTCGCGATGGCGGCAGAGTAGACCACGAGGTCGGTGCCGATGACGTTGTCGGCGCTATGGCCCAGCGAGACCTTCACGCCCATCTCCCGCTCGTAGCGGATGATGCTGCCATCCAGCACATCACTGCCGGAGATGATATATCCCTTGGCGTGCAGGATCTGGATCAGCGGGTACATGCCGCTGCCGCCGCAGCCGATGAAGTGGATCTTCTTCACATTATCAAGCAAGTGCTTGGTATAGTCGGTAACAAACATATTCAGGCAACCTCCAAATAGACACAAACGGCCGCAGCGCAGACCGATCTCATTTTAATTCACCATGTGGTACTACTTATTATATAATTTTTGGCGGACAAAATAAACAGTTCCGAGCGAATTTTCGGAAAGAACCATAAAAAGCCGCTTTGTTTTGTTACAACTGTACACAAATGCCAGCCTTTTTCCGCCAGAATCAGCGATTCACAAAAGATTCACATTTCATTTTTGTGATTGCCTAACAAACTTTAAACTTTTGTGCTATGATAATTCAGGATTTTGAAGAAACCAACGCGCTGCGGCCTGGCCCGGCGAACAGAAGAGGAGTATCGAACATGAAGATCAAGATCACTGCGGACAGCACCTGTGACCTGTCCGAAACGCTGCTGCGGCAGTGGAATATCTCGCTCATCCCCATGCACATCCTGATGGGCGAGGAAAGCCTGCTGGACGGCGTTACCGTCCGCCCCGCCGATGTGTTCACCCATGTGCAGAACGGCGGCAAGATGCCGAAATCCGCTGCCCCGAACCTCGTGGAGTACACGGATTTCTTTGCGCCCTTTGCTAAAGACTACGATGCCGTCATCCACATCTGTGTCGGGTCCAAGTTCTCGTCCTGCTGCCAGAACGCAAAACTCGCCGCGCAGGAGTTCGGGAACGTCTCAGTCGTGGATAGCGAGAACATCTGCACCGGGCAGGGCTATCTCGTCCTGCGGGCAGCCAAGCTCGCGGCGGACGGCCTGCCGCCCCGGAACATCTGTATGCGGCTGCAAGCCCTTGCCAAGAAGGTCGATCTCAGCTTCGTGCTCAACCAGTTGGACTACATGGCCAAGAGTGGCCGCTGCTCCGGCGTGCTGGCCTTCGGGGCCAACATTCTGGGCATCAAGCCCAGTCTGGCCGTCATCGACGGCGAGCTGAAGGTGGTCAAGAAGTACCGCGGTCAGCTTCCCATCTGCGTGGGCAAATACATCACCGAGAAGCTGGCTGACCGAGACGACATCGATACCAGTGTCGTCTTCCTCTCCTCCTGCCAGCCCAAACCCGGCTGTTTGGAGGCCGTCAAGGCCGGGCTTGCACAGTACGGCAAGTTCGAGCAGATCATCGAGACGGACATCGGTACCACCATCGGCGGCTACTCCGGCCCCGGCACCATCGGTATCGTTTTTGCCACAAAGTAAATCGCACCGCACAAAAGCACCCCACCGGCAGCAGACGCTGCGGATGGGGTGCTGTTTGCTGTTACGGGTGGATGGAGGTGCGGACGAGGGCGCGTTTCAGGCGGGCCTGTGCCAGCTCATAGTCGCGCTTATCAAGGTTCTTCTGGGCCAAGATCTCCTCCGCGCGCTTCTTCGAAGCTTCGGCGCGGGCCTGATCGATCTGCTCGGCCCACTCCCAAGTGGTCGCGACCAGCCGGACGTTGCCGTCCAGCACGGTGAGCATCCCGCCCATACAGGCGGCGCGGCGGCGGGTTCCCTCCGCGTCCACGATGTGCGCCTCGCCCATGCCCAGCGCAGTGCAGTAATCGCCGTGCTTGGCCAGAATGGCAAGGTCGCCGTCAATGGCGCGGCAGACCACCCGCTCGGCCTGACCGTCAAAGGCGCAGCCGTCCGGTGTGACCACCGTCAGATGAAAGGTCGTCATGGTTTACCCCTTCTTCGCCTTGGCGAACACGTCGTCGATGGTGCCCGCGAACAGGAAGGCGCTCTCCGGCAGGTCGTCGCACTCGCCGTCGAGGATCATCTTGAAGCCGCGCAGCGTCTCCTTCAGCGGCACATACTGGCCGGGCATACCGGTGAACTGCTCTGCCACATGGAAGCTCTGGCTCAGGAAGCGCTGCACCTTGCGGGCGCGGCTGACGGTACGCTTGTCCTCTTCGCTCAGCTCGTCCATGCCCATGATGGCAATGATGTCCTGCAGCTCCTTGTAGCGCTGCAGCACCTTCTGGACGGCACGGGCGATCTCGTAGTGCTCCTGACCCACGACCTCCGGGCTGAGGATGCGGCTGGTGGAATCCAGCGGGTCCACAGCGGGGTAGATGCCCTGCGATGCAATGTCACGGCTCAGGACCGTGGTGGCATCCAGATGGGTAAAGGTGGTGGCAGGGGCCGGGTCGGTCAGGTCATCGGCGGGAACGTAGACGGCCTGCACCGAGGTGATGGAACCCTTGCGGGTGGAGGTGATGCGCTCCTGCAGAGCGCCCATCTCGGTGGCCAGCGTGGGCTGGTAGCCGACGGCGGAAGGCATACGGCCCAGCAGAGCCGAAACTTCCGAACCGGCCTGCGTGAAACGGAAGATGTTGTCGATGAAGAGCAGCACGTCCTGATTCTTGACGTCGCGGAAGTACTCCGCCATGGTCAGGCCGGACAGTGCCACGCGCATACGGGCTCCGGGGGGCTCGTTCATCTGGCCGTAGACCAGTGCGGTCTTGTTGATGACGCCGCTCTCGGTCATTTCGCCATAGAGGTCGTTGCCCTCACGGGTGCGCTCGCCGACGCCGGTGAACACCGAGTAACCGTTGTGCTCGGTGGCGATGTTATAGATCAGCTCTTGGATCAGGACGGTCTTGCCGACGCCGGCACCGCCGAACAGGCCGATCTTGCCACCCTTGGCGTAGGGGCAGATCAGGTCAACGACCTTGATGCCGGTCTCCAAGATCTCGGTGGTGGACTGCTGCTCCTCGTAGCTGGGGGCAGGGCGGTGGATGGGCCAATAGGCCTCGGCTTCCGGGGCGGGCTTGTTGTCCACCGGCTCGCCCAGCAGGTTGAACACGCGGCCTAAGCACTGGTCGCCGACGGGCACCTTGATGGACTCGCCGGTATCCACGGCCTCGGTGCCGCGCACCAAGCCATCGGTGCTGCTCATTGCGATGCAGCGGGCCACATTGTCGCCCGTCAGCTGGGCCACCTCGACAATGAGCTTCTCGCCGTGGTTGTCGATCTCAATGGCGTTGAGCAGCTCCGGCAGCTGGCCATCCTCGAACTGGATGTCCAGCACCGGGCCGATGACTTGGATCACCTTGCCGATGTGTTTTTCGGACATAGCCTACAACTCCTTTTCTAACCTCTCAGTCGAGCCTTCGGCTCGCCAGCTCCCCTAGTAGGGGAGCCTCTGGCGTATCCAGCAAGCTTCATCCGACTGCCAAGGCCTCCCCTATTAGGGGAGGTGGCAATGCGAAGCATTGACGGAGAGGTTCATTTTCGTTAAATCTCCGCGCCGGCCACGATCTCCGTGATCTCCTGCGTGATGGCGGCCTGACGGGCGCGGTTGTAATACAGATTCAGATGGTCGATCATTTCGCCCGCATTCTTGGTCGCGGCGTCCATGGCGGTGCGGCGGGCGGCCAGCTCGCTGGCCACGCTCTCGCACACGGCACCGTAGACGATGCCCGCAACATATTCGGGGATGATGGCACGGAACACTTCCTCGCTGCTGGGCTTGTACAAGATCTGGCTGCGGCGGGCGGCGGCCTTCTGCTCCTCGGTGGGCTCGATGGTCAGGGGCAGCACCTCCATGGTGGCCGCCGTCTGGGTCATCATCGAGTCGAACCGGGTGTAGCAGACCTTCACCGCGTCGTAGTCGCCTTTCAAAAAGCCCTCGGTGATCTTACGGGAGAGGGAGAAGCACTCGCCCACCGAGATCTCTGCCGCCAGCAGCACTTCGTCGGTGAACAGGTCGGCCTCGTGGTGGGCGAAATATTCCGCCGAGCGCTTGCCGATGGGCAGCACGGTGACGGGGCCTTCCTGCGCGTCGGCCTGTTTCAGCACGTTGCTGTTGTAGCCGCCCGCAAGGCCGCGGTCGCCCGCGATGACGATGAGCAGGGTGCGTTTGATCTCGTCCCGGCGCAGATACGGGTTGCGGGCGCGGGGGTCCGCCGCCGCAATGCCGGTCAGTGTTTCGTGCAGCGTCTCAAAATAGGGGCGGCTGTGTTCGACACGCTCCTTGGCACGGCGCATTTTGGAGGAAGCCACCAGCTCCATGGCCTTGGTGATCTGCATGGTACTCTCTACGCTTTTGATGCGCAGCTTGATGTCCTTCATGGAACCTGCCATGCGTTACGCCTCCTTCCCTCAGTGCGCCTTGACGAAGCTCTCGGTGTAAGTGGACAGAACGCCCTTGAGTGCTTCCTCGGTATCCTTGTCCAGATTGCCGGTGGTGCGGATGGTCTCCATGACCTTGGCGCCGTCGGCATTGTTGTCGAGATATTCGTACAGGCCCTTTTCGTACTCTGCCACATCCGGCACCTTGATCTTCACGAGGTAATCGTGGATGGTCGCATACAGGATGGCCACCTGCTTTTCCACGGCTACGGGTGCCGAGCGGTTCTGCTTGAGCACTTCCACGATGCGCTCGCCCTGTGCCAGACGCGCCTTGGTGTCGGCGTCCAGATCGGAGCCGAACTGCGCGAAGGACTGCAGCTCACGGTACTGGGAGTAGATCAGCTTCAGGGTGCCCGCGACCTTCTTCATGGCCTTGATCTGGGCGTTGCCGCCGACGCGGGACACCGAGATGCCGGGGTTGACTGCCGGCATGACGCCGGAGTGGAACAGCTCCGTCTCAAGGAAGATCTGGCCGTCGGTGATGGAGATGACGTTCGTCGGGATGTAGGCGGAAACGTCGCCCGCCTGCGTCTCGATGATGGGCAGAGCCGTCAGGCTGCCGCCGCCCAGCTCGTTGGAGAGCTTGGCCGCGCGCTCCAGCAGACGGGAGTGCAGATAGAAGACGTCACCGGGGTAAGCTTCACGTCCCGGCGGACGGCGGATCAGCAGCGAGAGGGCACGGTAAGCCACCGCGTGCTTGGACAGGTCGTCGTAGATGATGAGGACGTGCTTGCCCTTGTACATGAAGTATTCGCCCATGGCACAGCCGGAGTAGGGGGCGATATACTGCAGCGGCGACAGTTCGGACGCCGTGGCCGACACGACGATGGTGTAGCCCATGGCCCCGGCCTCGGTCAGGCTCTGGACGAGGTTCGCCACGGTGGAGCGCTTCTGGCCGATGGCGACGTAGATGCAGATGACGTCCTTGCCCTTCTGGTTGATGATGGTATCGGCGGCGATGGTGGTCTTACCGGTCTGGCGGTCGCCGATGATGAGCTCGCGCTGGCCGCGGCCGATGGGGATCATCGAGTCGATGGCCTTGATGCCGGTCTGGAGCGGCTCCTTGACGGGCTGGCGGTCGATGATGCCGGGAGCCTTGCTCTCAATGGCGCGGAACTCGGTGGTCTCGATGGGGCCTGCGCCGTCGATGGGCTGGCCCAGTGCGTTGACAACACGGCCGATCATGGCGTCGCCGACCGGCACGGAAACGACCTTTCCGGTGCGCTTGACGGTGCTGCCCTCTTTGATGCCGACGTCGGAGCCCAGCAGAACGATGGAGACGGTGTTCTCCTCAAGGTTCTGGGCCATGCCGTATTCGCCGTTATCAAACTGGAGCAGCTCACCGGCCATGCACTTTTCCAGACCGCTGGCGCGGGCGATACCGTCACCGACCATGATGACCGTACCGACCTCGCTCTGCTCGATCACGTTTTCGTAGTGCTTGATCTGCGCCCGGATGATCTTGGAGATTTCTTCAGGTTTCAGTTGCATTGTCTTGTATTCACCACTCAATTCTTTGTTCAGATTATTGGGGCGGATTAAACGGTGATCCCTGCGATGCTGCGGCGGAGGCTGGCCAGACGGTTCTGCACCGTGCCGTCCAGCTCGGTGCCCTCGATGTCCAGCCGGATGCCGCCCAGCACGCCCGGCTCGACCTTGGTCTTCAGGTCGATCTTCTTGCCGGTCACGGCCTCCAGCTTCTCGTGGAGCCGTTCGGTCTGCTCCGCCGTCATGGGGATGGCGGAGGTCGCCGTGGCTTCGAGGATGCCGTGGGCCTGATTGTACTTCACGCGGAACGCGCGCGCGCAGCCGGGCAGCTCCCGCAGGGTGCCCTTTTCGCACAGGATCTTCAGAAAGTTCAGCACATAGAGGTGGACCTTGCCCCGAAACGCTTCGTCCAGCAGGGCGCAGCGCTCTTTTTTCGGGATGCTGGGGATGCTGAGCAGGTGGAGGTACTCCGGGTCACCCTTCAGGATGGCCGAAACCTCGTCCAGCTCGCCCAGAATGCGGGTCTCCAGCCCTTCCTCCGCTGCTAGGTCGTACAAGCTTCCGCCGTACATCCTTGCGATCTCGGTCATGATGCTTCACCCACATTTTTGATAAATTCGTCGATCAGGTCCCTGTGGTCCTCTTCGCAGATCTCGCGCTCCACCACTTTGGAGGCGATCTCCATGGCAATGCCGCCGATCTCGTCCTTGACCTCGTTCACGGCCTTCTTGCGCTCCTGCGCAATGTCGGCTTCGGCCTTCTGCTTGAGGGCAGCGGCCTGTGCGCGGGCCTCGCCCAGCAGCTCTTCGCTGCGGGCAGCCGCAGTCTTCTGGGCCGATGCGACGATCTGGTTGGCCTCATTGCGGGCATTCTGCAGGTTCTGCTCATACTCCGCCTTCATGGCCTCGGCCTCGGTGCGGAGCTTTTCGGCGTCCGCGATCTGGCTGTCGGCTTTGGCCTTGCGCTCGGCAATGACCTTCTTGACCGGGTTCAGCAGCAGCTTTTTGAAGATCACGAGCTGGATCATCAGGTTGCAGATCTGGGCCACGAAAGTCCAGCCGTCCAGCGTGATCAGTGCCTGATAAAGTTGCATAAGCGTCTCCCCTTTCTTTTATATTTTTTCGGGGAGCGCTCAGCCCAGATAGTTCATGAACATACCGGGTGCGAGGAAGATCAGCAGCAGACCGGTGACGAAGCCGTAAATACCGGTGGTCTCAGACAGTGCGACGCCGAGGATCAGGGTGCTGGTGACGTCGCTCTTGCATTCGGGCTGACGGCCAACGGCCTCACAAGCCGCAGCGGCGGCGTTGCCTTCGCCGATGCCGGGGCCGATACCAGCGATCAGAGCAAGACCTGCGCCGATGCCGCAGCCAGCCAGAGCGATACCACGAGCCAGAAGTTGAAAGTCAGTCATAATAGTTGTCCTCCTGAAAAATTGTGTTGGGGGATGCCGGATTTAGTCCTCACCGGCAGCACGTTTGATGAAGATGGTGGTCAGAGTACAGAAGATGAACGCCTGAATGCAGCCGCCGAACCAGTCGAAATACAGGCCCGTAAAGGCCGGGATGCCGATCTGGAACAGTTGGAGCTGGCTCAGGAAGCCGGGCAGCCAGCCGAACACGACATGGCTCAGGCTTGCCAGCGCCCAGTACAGCAGGGTGGAAATGACCGTACCGGACAGGATATTGCCAAAGTGACGGAACGCCATGCTGACGGGGGTCGAGATCTCCGACAGGACGTTGATGGGTGCCATGAGGAAGATGGGGTCGAGCAGCCCTTTCAGGTAAGCAAGGATGCCGTTCGTCTTGATCTTGTAGTACATGATCAGCACGAAGACCACGATGGCCCATGCGGCCTCGGTGTTGAGGTCAGCCGTCGGGCTCCACAGGCCCACCACACTGATCAGGTTGCACCCGATGCTCAGCGCGAAGATCGCGCCGACCAGCGGGATATACCGGTCAAAATGAGTTCCCATGTTGTCACGGACGAACTGATCCAGCCGTTCTACGATGAACTCGGCGGCGGCCTGCCGCTTGGAGACATTTTCCAGTTTCAGGTCATGCCCCAGCCAGAAGGCCAGCGCCGTCAGCAGCGCCATCACGATCCACGTGCTCACGAGGGTCTGGGTGATCTTGAGATCTCCCAGCACCGGGATATTCGTATGGATGGTATACAGGATCTTTGCGCCGTTCAGTTCCATTTGTTAGGTTTCA
>ERZ1673741.1059-NODE-1059-length-24402-cov-12.303775_pt1 | contig 24402 bp, 21 predicted proteins | sample MGYA00580209_ERZ1673741 | MGnify/ENA primary metagenome ERZ1673741 (study PRJEB41218, sample SAMN15661754) | gut metagenome | host: Homo sapiens | place: Canada: London | collected 2015-08-20/2019-03-30 | study: EMG produced TPA metagenomics assembly of... | reverse complement strand
TCACTGAGGAGAAAAGCACCAAAAGACTCATTGAGGCTACCGCCTCAAACTCCCATGCTCCTGCCGGGAAGCGCATACCCACGGCTCCCAACAGTTGTTTGCTCTCGCTTTGCTCGGCAAGCCAACATTCGCCGTGCGGAGGCTCTGTGCGACTGGAAGCTCCGCGCCCGCAGGCGCAAAGCTGCCGACCCACACAAGCGATCGAACGGAACGTTCGCGGCTTCTTTTCGTTCTTTTCTTTCCGCAAAGGAAAGGAGACGGGACGGCTGCTTTGCACACCGTCCCGTTTTATTTTATGAAGAGAATTTACATTTCCCGCCTTGTAAAGGCATCCCACGCCGTCCATCCGAACACGACAAGATGACAGAGAATGACCGCCACGGCAAATCCGAACGTCTGACCGGCATAAATCTCCGTTCCCGCATACAGCGCCGGAAGATCGAGGTTGGCAAACAGCAGATATCTGCCGAAATCCACGCCGAAATTGCGCAAAATCATTTCGATCAGCGAGCCGGAGAAAAACACGAGCAGCGACACGCTGATGGCGAGAGCATTCCCCTTGACAAGCGTTGAAATCGCAAGCGCAAGCATCGTCATCGCCAGAATCTCCACGGTGGAGAGCAGATAAGCGCCCATAATCGAAACCAAGGGCGAGCTTGTCACAACGGCGCCGTTTTGTATGGAAAGCATAGGCAGTGTGAGCTCCGCCGTTCCGAAGAAAATCATACAGCACAAGAGCGAGAGCAGATAGAGCGCCGCCAGCATCACAATTCCGAAAAGGAGCACGGTGACGAACTTGGCAACGAGGATTTTCCACCGCTTTGCCGGACTCATAAGCAGGAATTTATAAGTTCCCTGTGAAAATTCCTCCGCCACGATGCTTCCGGCAATCACGATGCACATGACGCCGACGATTTTAATGAGCGTTTTGCAGACGCTAAAAGCAGACCAAAAGTTAAAGGTTGAGGTCTCAAACAAGCTGCTGTCCTTCACATCCGACGAAATATCTCTTACAATTCCGTTTTCAAGGCGATAGATGCCAAGCGTGATCTCGTCCTTCAATCCTGCAATCCGCTCCTCGGATACCCTTTCGCCCGCCTCTTTCTTCGCGGCAAGCTCAGCCAAAGACACTTTGTTCTGCAAAACCGATTCGAGCAGTGTACTGATTTCGTCCGCACCCGGGGCGATATCCTTTTCGAGCGCATACTGATAGAACCACAGCCGCGCTTCCCTGTCCGTCTCTTCACCTCCGGCAAGCAGCTCGGCCATTCTTTCCTGATAATACAGCTTCCAGCCGTTCTCTGTCATGTACCCTTCGATCTGTGCGATTCTCGCGGAGTAAGGCTCTTCAAGTTCGCCGGCAATTCCGTTTTCCAGCGCAAACTTATCCGCGCAATACTCGGAATAAAGCCCCTCCGTATAGAGCCAGTCGTCATAGCGGATTTCCTTATCCGCAAGGAATTTCCAGTATTCATATTCCTGTTTTAACTCCATATCACAGGAAAGAATACTGCCGTCCTCGGCCTCAACGACGGATTTTTCGTACTGCTCCCGGTAATACTCCATATTTGAGGCAACCTCACCCCACTGAAAGGGCTCCTGCTGCCAGTTGTAGTTTGAATTTAATACCGTCATCAATTTGCAAAGTCCGGTAAAGCCGATCACAGCCGCAACAAAAAGCACAGCCATGACAAGCGTCCCTTTCTTCTTCATCAGCTTGATGACTTCATTCTGAACAAGCTTTACGAATTTATGCAATTTGAGCACCTCCCTCCGAGCCGGTCATCTGAATGAATACGTCCTCAAGCCGCTTATTTTCTTTCGGGGAGACCGTATACAGCTCAATTCCCGCCGAAACCACCGCGCGATTGACACGTGCTATCATAGCGTCGGCCTCCTCTTTCGGAAGCACAATTTCAAGGCTTCCGTCCTCCATAATCTTCCGATTCTCCTCATCGAGGAAATCCAGTGCGGCACTTGCCGCCGCGGCGTCGGAGGTGCGCAGGATAAAATCGCACTTATCCGCGGTCGTCGCGGAGAGCAGCTCCGCCGTCGTGCTCACGCATTGCAGGCGCCCGTTCACGATGACGCCCACACGGTCGCACATCATCTCCATTTCGCTCATCAAATGGCTGGAAACGATCACCGCACATCCGAACTCATGCGCGAGCTTTTTGAAAATGTCGCGCAGCTCCTTAATGCCCGCGGGGTCAAGACCGTTTGTCGGCTCGTCGAGAATCAGAACCTTCGGATCACCGAGAATGGCCTGCGCGACACCGAGCCGCTGGCGCATACCGAGCGAATATTTTCCGACCTTGTCATGAATCCGGTTGTTAAGTCCCACAAGACTTACAATCTCACGGATTCTGTCCTCATTGATTTTGTTCCGGCGGACCCTCGCATACTGCAAAAGATTGTCCCAGCCGCTCATGTATTTATAAAATTCCGGATTTTCCACGATACCGCCGAGAGAGGCAATCGCGGCCTCATACTCATGTCTGAGATCATGCCCGCCGATGCGGATCGTCCCCTCGTCCAGCATCAGCATACCGACGGCAATCTTGATGGTCGTCGTCTTGCCCGCGCCGTTCGGACCGAGCAGACCGAACACCTCGCCGGCATATGCCTCAAAAGAGATATCGTGCAGAATCTCTCGTCCGCCGAGGCTTTTGGTAAGGTGCTCCACCGAAAACATTGCCGTTTTCTGTTCCGCCGCTTCGTTCATTCTCCGGCACCTCCCTTCACGATTTTCATATCGGGCGTATCAATACATGAATATCCCGCATAGACAATCTTCCATTCGCCATTCCTTTTTTCGAGATAGAGTCTCATATATCCGCTGCACCGTCCCTCATACTCCGTCTCTTTTCCTGCTTCGGGATCGGCTTCTTCCTCTCCGGCCTCCCAGATATATGTATCTTGATAATATCCACGTTGTCCGGGACAATAAATGCTGTCGCACTTATAGCCGCGTATGCGGACCGTCCCGTCTATCTGCATAGATACCGATGCATTGTTTGGTCCCGTCTTTGAAACGGACAACCCATACGGACCCTCTATCGGTTCAAGAGAAAGGGATAAAATCTTCCCGCCGGCTATGCCGCTCTCCAAATACTCGCGATAATCCGATTCGATCTCCTCGATATTCTGCGCCGAAACACCGGAAAGAGCACCGGTTTTCTTATACGCAAAATATTTGTCCGTAAAGGAGGAAAACGCTTTCATTCTTGCGCTGATCTCCTCTTCGGTGAGCGCATGCTCCTCCGTCGTTCCTTCAAAGCCGACGTGAAACTCAGACAAATCGGAAAGATAATTTTTCATCATTTTCTCGATTTCCGGCTGATCGGCTTTTTTGAACATCTGATCGGTAATGACCGTATAGAGCACCACCGCCAAGACAATCACAAGCCCAAGCGCGATACCGCGGTTCAGCCTGCGAAAAAACAGCTTGCCTTTCTTCATACCTGATAAAGCCTCCGTATCATATCGTAATCAAACGGCCTTGCGAGGAAAAGCCGCGCCGCCGTTTGATTCATGGAACCCATTATAATACCGCCGAAACGAAGATTCAACCACATTAAGTCGATTTTAAAAAAACTTTATAAAATGTTAAGAATCCAAAACATCCCCGAAAACCGTATTTTTCTCACGGCGCAATGCCGCCCGCTATCATGAACGGAATGTTAAAACAGCGTAAATTTCTCTTCCGTCATGTTGACAATTAACATTTCGGATGTTATAATTTACAATGGTTAGATTTGGGCTTCTTTCTTTTTAATAAGGAGGACTGTCCTGTTCACATATCCGCCGTTTCCCATCGCGGACGGCGGCGAAAGGAGGTGCGTATGCCGGAAAACAGGCGAAAGCAGATACGGGACCTGCTGGCGGAAAAACCGTTCGTTTCCCTTTCGGAACTTGAAAGCATGTTTCCGGATGTCACAAGCATGACGCTGCGGCGCGACATCAATCTTCTCGAAGAAAAAGGCGAGCTTATCAAGGTGCGCGGCGGCGCAAAATCCATGAAATTCATCAAGACCTCCATGGAGGACGAATTCGGCAAGCGGCTTTTTGAAAATCCCGAGGGGAAATCCAAAATCGCCGAAGCCGCGGCGAGGCTTGCCGCCGAAAGCCGTTCGGTCTTTCTCGATTCCGGCACGACGGCACTGCGGCTTGCGGCGGTTCTGCCCGATATGCAGGTCACCATCACCACGACAAGTCCGCATGTCGCGCTCGAGCTTGCGAAAAAGCAGCGCGTTATGGTCAATCTCGTCGGAGGCATCATCAATCACGACAATCTCTCCGTCTCCGGCATGCAGGCGCTGCGCTTCATCGACGACATCAACATCGACCTCGCGTTCATCGTCCCCTCCGGCTGCTCGCCCTCCTCAGGCTTTACCTGCGGAAACTATTCCGAATGCGAGCTGAAACGGCATATCGTCGAAAAAGCGCGCCGCGTCGTGGTCCTCATGGACCGCGACAAGCTCGACCGGTGTCTGCCCTATACGTTCTGCACACCGGAGGACGCACGGACGGTTATCACAGACGGGAAACTTCCCGCCGAATACCGCGAATATCTCGCGGGCGGCGGCGCGGACATCATGGAAATCACGTAAACCCATTACCGGTTCCCGCACGGCGGAGCGGATTCCGGAGAAAAAATACTTTAAAAGTCCGCCGGGAATGGAGTTTTTATGGCAACTGCTGTAATTATGCCAAGACAAGGTCAAAGCGTGGAAAGCTGCATCATCACGTCTTGGGCGAAAAAAGTCGGCGACAAGGTTGCAAAGGGAGACGTCCTGTTCTCCTACGAAACCGACAAATCCGCATTCGACGAGGTCGCGGAGGTCGAGGGCACGCTGCTCAAAATTCTCGCGGCGGAGGGAGACGACGTTCCCTGCCTCGATATCGTCTGCTACATCGGCGCCGAGGGCGAGGATATCTCCGCGCTCGCAGGCGAAAAATCCGATGCACCCGCGGCCGAGGCTGCACCGGCGACGGAAGCGCCCGCTGCGGCGGCACCGGTACGGGAGGAGGTCGTCTCCGCAGCATCCGAAGCCGACGGTGAACGGCTCAAAATCTCGCCGCGTGCAAAAAATCTCGCGCTCAAAACCGATGCGGATATCAGCCGCGTTACACCGACAGGTCCCGAGGGCAGAATCATCGAACGCGACATCGTCCGCGCGCTCGACGCGGGCTTTGTTACGACATCCGCGAACACCGAAGCCTATCTGCGCGGCGAGACGCCCACAGTGAAAGAAGAAGTCGCACCGGCAGCGCCGGCAGCCGTTTCCGCGGCTCCTGCCGCATCTGCGCCCGCTGCATCCGGGACAGGCTACACCGATGTAAAGCTGCCGCAGATCCGGAAGGTCATCGCAAAATCCATGCACGCTTCCCTTTCCGAAATGGCGCAGCTCACCTTCAATTCCTCCTTTGATGCGACGACTATCATGGATCTGCGCGCGTCCTTGAAGGCGGGAGGCGAGGCGATGGGTATCGGAAACATCACCATCAACGATATGATCGTTTTCGCCGCGGCGAAAATCCTGAAAAATCACAAGGATCTCAACGCGCATTTCCTCGGCGACAGCATGCGCTATTTCGACGGCGTTCACATGGGAATCGCGGTTGATACCGAGCGCGGGCTCATGGTTCCCACCGTATTCGACGCGGACCGTCTGTCCCTTGCGGAGCTTGCCAAGGCGTCGAAAGAGGTCATCAAGGAAGCGCAGGCCGGCACCATCAGCCCCGACAAGCTGAAAGGCGCGTCCTTTACCGTGAGCAATCTCGGCCCCACGGGCATCGAGAGCTTCACGCCCGTCATCAATCCGCCGCAGACCGGCATTCTCGGCGTCTGCTCGCTGACCAAGCGCGTCAAGGAGGTAAACGGAACCGCGGTATTCTATCCGTGCATCCCGCTTTCTCTCACGTTCGACCACAGAGCGCTCGACGGCGCGCCCGCCGCAAGATTTCTGCATGAACTCTGCACGGCGCTCGAAAACTTCGAGCTTCTGCTTGTCAAATAAAGACTACTCCGCTGGAACAAGGAGATCCTATCCATGGACGATGCAATGCTTAACCACATCATTTCCCTATCCGCGGTCTGCGTAACTCTGCTGCTCGGTATTGCCGGACTGATTGTGAACTCCCTGATTCAGAGAAGAAGCAACAGCATACAGATCATTACGCAATGCAGGCTGAAACGCAGGGAGCGGACACAGGGAATCGTTTCAGATCTTCTGAAATACAGCGATTTGTCTTTCGTCAGCGCGTTGACAGATATAGAAAAAACGCAAACCGCAAAAGAAATCGTAGGACTGGTTTCCGAGCTGAGAGCTTTATACAGCTTTTCCTTTGATAAGGATATCCGACTTGTTACGGCTGCCTTTGAAATTAAAGAGCTACTTTGCAATTATCTGCTCCAAAATGGTCCCTATCCTCCCGAAATCAATGAGAAACGCCGGCAGTTCGCCGAAATTGCCGATATTTACATGTCAACGGAGTGGAAACGGATTAAAGATGAAACCATCGGAAAACAGAAAAACGGGAAAAAACGGTTTGCAAGCTGGGAAGGCATATACGCGGAAAACAGCGGTTATTTTTCCCAATCCGCCAATGGATATCTCTTTCCCGCCGATAAAAGCCAAAATAATTCCAGAGAAAGATAACTCAGCAGTCACAGGACTGCGGAACGGAGATTGATTATGTACGATTTAATCGTTTTGGGAGGCGGTCCCGCCGGCTACAATGCGGCGGAGCGCGCAGCCCACAGCGGCATGAAAACCCTGCTTTTCGAGGGAAAAGCGCTCGGCGGCGTATGCCTCAATGAGGGCTGCGTCCCGACCAAGACGCTGCTTTACAGCGCGAAAATTTACGATTATACCAAGCACGGAGAGGCCTATGGCGTCACCTGCACCGGTTCCGCCATCGACCACGCCTTCGTCGTCGGACGCAAGGATAAGGTCGTCGGAACGCTCGTCTCCGGCATCGGCGGCAGGCTGAAAAAAGCCGGCGTCGAGGTGATTTCCGCATTCGGAACCGTTACGGGTCGCGACGCGGAGGGCTTTACCGTCACAGCGGACGGCAAGGAATACAAGGCGAAGAAGCTTCTTCTCTGCACCGGCTCTTATGCGTTCGTGCCGCCCGTTCCGGGGCTCAAAGAGTCCGTCGAATCGGGCTTTGCGATGACCAATCGCGAGATTCTCGACATGCGCGAGCTTCCCCGCTCGCTCGTCGTCATCGGCGGCGGCGTTATCGGACTTGAAATGGCATCCTATTTCAATTCGGTCGGCGTAAAGGTCACGGTCGTCGAGATGCTCGACCACATTGCGGGACCGACCGACGGCGAAATCTCCAAAATTCTGCTTCGCAATTATCAGAAAAAAGGCGTTGAATTTATCCTCGGCGCAAAGGTAACGGCGGTCGGAAACGGCGCCGTCACCTATGAAAAGGACGGCAAAACGGAATCCGTCCCGGCGGACAAGGTGCTTGTCGCCATCGGACGCCGCGCGAGTACCGCCGGTGTCGGGCTCGAATCCATCGGCGTTGCCGTGGAACGCGGCGCCGTCGTCACCGATGAATATTGTCAGACAAGCGTGCCGGGCGTCTATGCTGCGGGCGATGTGAACGGCAAATCGATGCTCGCTCACACCGCGTACCGCGAGGGCGAGGTCGCCGTTGCCAACATGCTGGGCGGTCATGAGCGTGTGAATTACCTCTCGATCCCCTCTGTCATCTATACCAATCCCGAGGTTGCCTGCGTCGGCGAGACCGCCGAGAGCATCAAAGCAAAGGGTTTGGATGCCGCCTGCACCTCCGTAACGCTCAAATACAGCGGACGCTATATCGCGGAAAACGAGGGCGGCGACGGTATCGTCAAGCTTGTCGTCGACAAGACGCACAAAACGCTGCTCGGCGTTCACATGATCGGAAATTACGCATCCGAAATCATCTACGGCGCCGCCATGATGGTGGAAAAGGAAATGCGCGTGGACGACGTGAAAAAGCTGGTGTTCCCGCATCCCTCCGTCTGCGAGGTCATCCGTGAGGCTATGTTTTTGACTTAATCCGCTTATGCGGTCACAGAGGGAGCGAACGGCGGCAGCGTCCTTCCCCTCCATAAATTTCACTCTGCCGAGAAAGTGAGTTTTATCATGCCAAAGAGTCAATATGTCGATCCCGGAAAGGTTTTTGAGCCAGGTTACATCAAATTCCACGATATTCCCGTCTGCCAGTACAACCTTTCCCTTGACGACGAGAAGCGCATCTATTCCAAGAGCGATTTTATCCGCATTTACCGTGATATGGCGGTCATCCGCGAGTTTGAGACGATGCTGAACGACATCAAAACGAAGAGCGTTTACAACGGCGTCGAATATTCCAACCCCGGTCCCGCGCACCTTTCCATCGGACAGGAGGCGTCCGCCGTCGGCGAGGCCTACTGCCTCGACATCAACGACTACACGTTCGGCTCGCACAGAAGCCACGGCGAAATCCTCGCAAAAGGACTTTCCGCCATTCACAAGCTCTCCGATAATGAGCTTTATACCATCATGAAGGAGTTCCTCGGAGGTTCGATTCTGAAAGTCGTCGAGGGTACCGAGGAGGTCCGCGGCAACGTCAAGGAGCTTGCCATCGACTTCTTGCTCTACGGTGCGCTCGCCGAGGTATTCGCCAGAACCACGGGCTTCAACCGCGGACTTGGCGGCTCCATGCACGCGTTCTTTATCCCGTTCGGCATCTTCCCGAACAACGCCATCGTCGGCGGCTCCGCCGGCATCGCGCTCGGCGCCGCGCTTTATAAAAAGAGCAACGCAAAAAAAGGCATTGTCGTCGCCAACTGCGGCGACGGCGCGATGGGACGCGGTCCGGTTTTGGAAGCGCTCAACATGTCCGCGATGGATCAGATCCGCGAGCTTTGGGACCGCGACGGCGGCATGCCGATTCTCTTCAACATCTTCAACAACCACTACGGCATGGGCGGACAGACCGCCGGCGAGACGATGGGCTGGAAGATGCCGGCGCGCATCGGCGCGGGCGTCAATCCAGAACAGATGCACGCGGAGCGCGTGAACGGTTACGACCCGCTTGCCGTCATCGACGCGTTTGCGAGAAAGAAAGAGCTGCTCGTCCGCGGCGAGGGTCCGGCGCTGCTCGAAGTCGTCACCTACCGCGTGTCCGGCCACTCCCCGTCCGACTCCTCCACCTACCGCACGCCGGAGGAAATCGAAGCGTGGAAAGCAGCCGACCCGATTAAGGCCTACCGCGAGAAGCTCATTCTCGGCGGCATCGCCTCGGAATCCGAGCTGGATGCCATCCATGACACGATTGTGCGCCGCATGACGAAGATCTGCAAAATGGCGATCGACGAATCGATTTCGCCGCGTATGGACCTCGACAAAAATCCCGACGCAATCGAATCCATCATGTTCTCGAACGAGAAAAAGCCGTCCCTCGACAACCGTCCCGCCGAAATGCTCATGCCCAAGGACGAGGTCCCGCGCGTAAAGGATATCGCCGGCAAAATCCGCACGGCCTTCGACGCCGACGGCAAACCCGTTTCCAAGATGAAGCGCTACAACATCTGCGACGGTCTGTTTGAGCCGATCATCGATAAATTCTATGAGGACCCCACGCTCATCGTTTACGGTGAGGACAACCGCGACTGGGGCGGCGCGTTCGGCGTCTACAAGAAGATGACCGAAGCGGTTCCCTATTATCGCTTCTTCAACGCGCCGATCTCGGAGGCTGCCATCGTCGGCTCCGCCGTCGGTTATGCAATGTGCGGAGGCCGCGCAATCGTCGAGCTGATGTATGCCGACTTCATCGGCTGCGCGGGCGATGAAATCTTCAATCAGATTGCAAAATGGCAGTCCATGAGCGCCGGCATTCTCAAAATGCCGATCGTGCTCCGCGTTTCCGTCGGCTCCAAGTACGGTGCGCAGCACAGCCAGGACTGGACGGCACTCACAGCGCACATTCCGGGCCTCAAAGTCGTGTTCCCCGCAACACCTTATGACGCCAAGGGACTGATGACCGCGGCGCTGAACGGCACCGACCCCGTCATCTTCTTTGAAAGCCAGAGAATCTATGACAAAGGCGAGGAGTTCCATGAGGGCGGCGTTCCCGAGGGCACCTATGAAATCCGCATTGGCGAGCCGGACATCAAGAAACCCGGCAAGGATATCACGATTCTGACCATCGGCGCGGTTCTCTACCGTGCACTGGAAGCCGCAAAGATTCTCAAAGAGCAGTACGGCATTTCCGCCGAGGTCATCGATGCCCGTTCCATCGTGCCGTTTGATTACGAAAAGGTGATCGAATCCGTCAAGAAGACGGGCAAGATCGTCCTTGTCGGCGATGCCTGCGAACGCGGCTCCGTCATGCGTGATATGGCATCCAACATCGCCGAGATGGCGTTCGACTATCTCGACGCCCCGCCGGTCGTCGTCGCCTCCCGCAACTGGATCACACCCGCTCACGAGCTGGAGAAGCACTTCTTCCCGCAGGCGGACACGATCATCGACGCGATTCACGAGAAAATCATGCCGATTGCGGGCTATACCCCGACGCACAATTTCACCACCATCGAGAAAATGCGCCGCTCCAAAGAGGGCGTATAAAACGAAAGCAAAAAGGGACTGCTTTTGCAGTCCCTTTCTTCTTATCATCCTTTATTAAACGCCTGAAAGCCGTGCAATCGCATCCGCTTCGGTCGCCGTAAAAAACACATCTGTTCCCTCGTTGCTTTCATAAATAAAATCATGCAGCGGCTTGCTGGTATAACCTGAATAGTCGCCCCAAATCGCGATTTTGATATGATAATTTGTAAGCTTTTGCAAAACCTCACCGGCAAGTCCGGTGCTTAAAATGAAAAAATTCTCAGTGAACGCAGTCTTTTCTAACACGATTTTTTCCGCGCCGGTTTCATATTTGATATTCATGACAAGCTCCATCGCGGAATCAGGATCCAAAATAAGCTTTTCCGCACCGGAAATAACGGCAATCACACCGTTTGTTGTTTTTAACGTTTGAATTTTCATAGAATCATTTCTCTTCCTTTTCGTTCAAATTTTGATCAAGCAAAAATTTCCCCGCATAGGCTGCCCTCGCCTCCGCGAGCATGGCGCGGTAAAAAGTCTCCACAACGGATTTGCGGGAATAAGCGATCTCCTCCCCGCGCCTTGTATAAAAGCGGGAATAAATGTTTTTCAGTTTCACGTGATACTCCTGAAAAAAGGAAGGCTCGGTGTCCTCTTTCCCCTCGGAAACCGTCCCGTCCGGCAAAACGGAATATAACGGCTCACCTTGTTCTCCCTTATACATAAGGGTACGGGCAATGCCGAACGTGCCCGACACATCCACCTTATCGGCGTCAAACAGGATTTTCGCCTCGATGCTCACAGGAGGCGCGTCCGCACGGAAGCGGTGCGTCGCAATACAGTCCCGCACATGCGCGGCAAAGGCTTCGCCGAAGCCCTCCGCCAGCAAAAAACGGTATGCTTTTTCCGCGCCGACGGCCGCATGACACAGGGTGGGATCGGCAAATTGCTCCGCTCTGCCGATATCATGAAGCAGACAAGCCGCAATCAGCACGTCATAATCGACATTTTCCTCCGCTTCGGCGATTTCCATCGCCACATACAGAACGCGGTGGATATGCTCGCTATCGTGTGAGCCGTCGGAAGCACACTTTTGCATATAGGCTTTCAGCTTTTCATAATCCTGCTTTGTCATGGAATCCCTCCTGCATTGATTTTCCAAAATCTCCATTTTATTATACCATACTCGTCCTATAAATGCAAGAATAAAGAATGCACATAAAAAGGCCGTCCGAACGGCGTTTTTTCTGTTTTATAAATTTGTATAATACATTTTATTCAAAAGTATAATTCATTCTCCTTGCGCGCAAAGAGAAATCCGGCCGTTTACCAAGCCAACCGACCGGATTCCAGAAAAGCAAAAAAGCTTGCCGGTTTCACCGGCAAGCTTTTACTTTCATGTTCTTATTTCTTTTTTCTCAGATACTTGTCGATCTTCTCCACCATATTGTCCGGCATTTTCTTATCCACCGGGAAAAACGCCGCATTGACCACGCGGTCGGAGAAAATCGCAATGAATCTTGCGGTGCGTTCCAGCGATTCGGCGGTGACGGTTTCGATCACGTCATAGCGGCAATGAATCTGTGCCGTTCCGGGCGCCGCATTGCGCATAAAATTCACACCGGGAATGCCCTTGTCGGCAAACGGAATCGCATCGGAGGAATAGATATCCTGACGCACGCTCATCGGATAGCCGATCTCCTTATAGAGATAGGTGATCGCATGACAGAGCGCCTCCTCGCCCGTAACTCTCGCTTCATCACGGCCGAGCAGAGGTCCCGTCATATCGACGTTAATGCAAAGGCGGATTTTATCGAGCAAATCCTCGTGTGCCGCGACATATGCCTTGCTGCCGAGCAGTCCGCGCTCCTCGGAGCCGCACCAAATGAAGCGGACCGTGCGCTTCGGCGGATTTTCCTTGTAATAACGAAGCATTTCAAGAATCGTCGCCGAGCCGGAGGCGTTGTCGAACATGCCGGGGCTGAATACGACGGAATCATAGTGAGCCGTATAGACAATGACCTCGTCCGGGAACTCCGTTCCCGGGATTTCGGCGATGACGTTTTGCGAATCCGCCTCGCCCTCCTCTTGGGCAAGCGTCAGTCTTACCTTTTCGGGCTTGGATGCGACCATCTCCAAAGCATCCGTCATGCGAATGCAGACGCCGGGAAGCTGTCCCTTCTCAATATGCATCGGACGGAGCATCCTTTCGTCGAGATTGAGGGAATCCTTTGTCTCGCGGAACGTACCGGACGGAGAAATGAAGCCGAGCACACCTGCATCGATGAGCTTTCCGAAGCCTTCGGGACCGACGCCGCCTGCGATAAAGACGATTTTTCCCTTCGCATTCACAAGATCAATCGGCTCCAACGCTTCCAGATAGGCAAATTCCGCCTCGATGCCGTCCGCGGCGGCATTGCCGGAAAAGCCGTAACCGGAAACCTCATATTCCTTATATTCCGGCGAGAGCACTTCGAGCTTCGCCGTTTTGATCGTATAGCGCGGCGCCTTAAAGGTTTCCACGGTGGGCGTGACGCCGACCGCCTCGATTTCCTTAACTAAAATATCCGCCGCCCGCTTCTCCCCTTCAAAGGTGGAAAGACGGACGAAATTCAGTTTTTCCAAAAGCGCATACATTCTTTTTCCGCTGATATCCATATGAAATATACCTCCCAAACAGAAATAATTCGTCGTTATTGTAATATAGAAATCGTCAAAAGTCAAGGCTATAAATAAAAAAGTTATAAGAGTTCCGGATGCGGCCAAACGCCATATGCGGCGCTTTCGTTTTACTGCGCCGCCTTCGGATATCGGATCAAATCATATTCATAAGAAGTGCCGTGAAGCCGCCGAACACCGAAAAGCGCAAAGCCGAGATGCCGATATTTTTCCGCCTTCCGTTTTCCGTCGGTGGAAACGATGCAGGGGAGCCCCAGCGCGTCCGCTCTGTCAAACGCGATCTGCACAAGTCCTCTCATATATCCCTGATTCTGATACGGCTTTCTCACAACCAGCATTTCGATCTGAACAAACGGGCGCTTTTCCCGTTTCAATTTCGCCTCCAAGGATTCTCCCGCGCCCTTTAAATCCCTCAGGAACCGAACGGAGCCGCGAAAGCCCATCGCTCCGATACAGCCCTTGACCAGCCCGAGCACACCCGATATGCTCACGCGGCTGTCGGGATCGGAAATCATGATATAACCCTCCTCGTTTTCACTCGCCGTATATAGCCAGCCGCTTTTGATACCCGCCTTTGCAAAGGCTTTCATATAAGTGAGAATCCCATCGCCGCCCTTGCACCGGTAATAGATGCCGGTTTCGCCCTCCTCATAGGGATAATCACGGAACGCCTCCGCGATCTGCGACAGCTTTTCCTTTGAAATACGGCGCAAATGAATGCTCATCCGAAGCCCTCCTTGTTAGTTTCGACTAACCGATTTGCAAAAATCGTCTCTCCCTATAAAAGCATATACGGACGATCCGGCTTCGCAATGCCGGACCGTCCGTATTGAATTTATGCTTTCTTTTCCTCTATGTAGGCGGCGACGTCGCCGACGGTGATCAGTCTATGGATGTCGTCTTCATCGATATCCACGCCGAACTCCTCATCGCAGCGAAGCGCAAGCTCCGCCAGCTCCAACGAATTGATGCCGAGATCCGCCTCGAGTCTCGACTCCGACTGGATCGTTTCGGGATCCAAGCCGAAGCTTTCCGCCAGCATTCCCTTAATCTGTTCAAACATTTCTTCATACTCCTTCCGTGCCGCATTGGCGGCAAGATCCATGTTTTCCGATATTCCCTGCGGAATCCTTATTTGAGCTTATAGCGTATGATCTTTCTCGACGTCGTTTTCTCAAACTCATGGTCGCGGATTTCCACACATTTGATGTGCTTGAACGTCGGAAGCTTTTTGTTGACTTCGTCGACCTCTGCCTCGATCGCCGCTTTCACCTCTTCCTCCGTTTTACCCGCCAGCTTGTCGAAATCGGGATAAATCAGCGCCGTAATGACGACGTCGTTTTCATCCCCGCTCTTTCTGCCGAGAACGACACATTCGTTTATCAGCTCGGAGGCGCCGAGGTATTCCTCGATTTCCTCCGGGAAAACATTCTTTCCGTTGCTTGCAATGATGACGTTTTTCTTTCTTCCTGTTATAAATATGAAGCCATCCTCATCCATATACCCGATGTCACCGGTTTTGAACCATCCGTCCGCCGTAAAGGCTTCCGCGGTCGCCGTGGGATTTTTGTAATATCCCATCATTACGGCGTCGCCATGCGTCACAATCTCGCCGGTCTCGTCCTCCGGATCCACCTTGTCGATCCGAACCTCCATATGCGGAACTTTGAGTCCCGCCGAATGATGCTTTCTCCAATGCATAGGATTGCAGGATACAAGCGGCGCACATTCCGTAATTCCATAGCCCTCGCAGATTTTGATGCCGAACGCGTCGAAGTCCGTAATCAGCTCGGGACGCAGCGGCGCTCCGCCGCAGACGATGTAATCGAGCCTTCCGCCGAATGCATCGATGATCTCATGGAATATCATGCGGCGCACCTTTCTCGGAAGCTTTCTTGCGATCGGCATGAGCTTTTTGATTGTTTCGGCCTTGCCCTTTTTCTCGATTTCAGCCCATATCTTCTTGTGCATCGTTTCCACATACAGCGGAACGAGCACGAGCGCCGTCGGCTTGTACTGCCCGAAATTGCGCAGCGTATTTTTGATGGAATCGTTGATGAAAGTCTGCGCGCCGGTGTTCGGCAGGGCGAGCTGCGAGCAGGTGAACTCATACGCATGATGAATCGGCAGCACCGACACGAAGAAATCCTTCTCCGAGGTTGCCATAATGGAAACGGAGTCGATCGTCGCCGTCACCAGATTCCGCTGATTGAGCATCACGCCCTTGCTGGTTCCCGTCGTTCCCGAGGTGAAAAGAATCGTGCAGAGCTTTTCCTTGTCCACGACATAGTTTTCCGCCGTTCTGTCCCCGGCTTCATAGGCTTCTCTGCCGATTTCAAGGAACCGCTCGAACGTCATAAAGCGCTCGTCCTGCGGGAAATCCTCGCCGGCAAAATCGATGCAGACAAAATATTTGACGCTTTTCATTTTGTCACAGGTCTCGAGAATTTTCTTATGCAGCGAGCTTGTGTATACGATAAGCTCGATATCGCACAGATCGACAAAACCGACGAACTGCTCCGACGAAATATCCTTGTCGAGCGGAACGATTACGCCGCCGCAGGAAACCGCCGCGATATACGTCGCCACATAATCCGGATGCGTGTCGCCGGTCACGCCGACAAAGCTGCCGGCAACCCCAAGACGTGTCATTGCAGAGCTGATATAATTCACATGCGTCAGCATATCGTTATAGGTAAAATGACGCTCTTCCTTTTTTACCTTGTAGATATATCGGTCCTTATCACCGTAACGCTGGGCCTGCTTGACAACGCCGTCATAGAGATTGTCGAATTCATAAATCATATGAGTGGGCTGACCTTTTTTCAAGATAATACCTTCTTTCATATCGTTCAATCACACTAAGCAACATGTACCCAAAATATAATAAATTCATTATAGTAAAAAAAGGGGGAAATGTCAAGCTATTTATTTTCGGCACCCCCGCGCAGCGCGATTCTATTCGTATATAAATAACGAATGAAACCATAAAAACGGGACAAGGAAAACGCCGGAAAAAAGACACACCTTTCGGTGTGTCTTTTCAGAAAGAGCGATTTGATTTTTTAGAAAAGTCCTATGCAGGCGAGATAATTTCGCTCTGCGACCGGCCAGTTTACGACATCAAACCAATCGTCGATATAAGCGGAGCGGTCGTTGTAATGCTTCAAATAATAGGCGTGCTCCCAAACATCAATCGCCAAAATCGGGCAAAGTCCCTCTCCAATGGGACTGTTTTGATTCGGAGTCGTCATAATCTCCGGCTTTCCATCCCCATAAACAAGCCAAGCATAGCCGGAGCCGAACACGGAAAGCGCAGCCTTTTTAAATTCCTCACGAAAGGCGTCAAAGCTCTCCCACTTTTCCTCAATCGTGTCGGCAAGCGTCCCGGAAGGCGTGCCGGCTGCCCCCGGCGTCATCCCCTCAAAAAAGAACCTGTGATTATAAACGCCGCCGGCATTGTTGCGGACTTCCGTCCGCAATCCGGCAGGAAGCCGTCCCGAATAATAGATCAGTTGATCCAGCGGCAGCCCTTGAAGTCCGGGATTGTTTTCCAAAATCGCATTCAGATTATCTATGTAGGTCTGCAAATGGCGGTCATGATGAAGCTCCATCGTTTTTTCATCGATAAACGGCTCCAAAGCGTTGTACGCATACGGAAGCGGTGTATTGACAAAGGGATAAAATCTGTTATTCATAAGAAAACCTCACAATGTTTTACTGTTATCCTATGCAAATGCTCCCTTTTCCGATACCGCTTTGTCTGAAATAAAGATATCCGAACGGTCAAAAAATTCATAGGAGAGGAAAAGCTCCCGTTTCGCGCCGATCCGTTCCATGCTGAATATAGCTTCCTCTCCTTTTTGATTTTCTTTGTTTGATTTGCCGCACAACATATGGCTTCTCCTTTCATGTTCGCTGACCTCATGATATAGGAAAACAAGCTCAAAGAACAGCAAGTGTTCCTTGAAAAAGGGAAAAACGGCCTCAATCATCCGTTGAATTCGGATATACGCTCCCTGTGTGCGAAACCCGTCAGCACCATACTGATGCTTGTTGTCACTCCATCCCCAAAACATAAAAATTATGAATCCAATATGATTTCATTGATTTCTGTAAATAACTGCTCTTGTTCATATATATCTGTACGAAATATAACTGAAAAATCACCGCTGTCTGCGTAAGTAAACAATATATCTGTAAAGCCTTTTTTGATATAATCCTCCCATGTATTATTCATATAATCTTTATAAAAAAGAATAAAATTTTCCAACTCCAATTTGGGGCAGAATAAAACTGTTTCTAAATGATACTGAAATATTTTTGTAAGTATGTCTCTGTTTACATCATTGTTTAGAATACTATACACTGTTAACTCATTTTGCAGCTGTTTCTCTTTCTCTCTCTTTTTTACAGTGACATCAATAGGATGATATCTTCCGTACCGTTGAAAAAATTCAGGAATTGTCATACTATATTCTAACAGCTCTTTTTTTGTTAAGGCAGTTCCGTCTATTTTATAACATCCCAAAAACAATTCAGAACCTTTTGCATAGTTCTTTAAAATACGATTTATTTGTTGAAAACCATTTGGCATGCACCCAATGTTATCAATCTCAATCCTATATATATTTGATACGCTTTGACTCTTACGAACTACAATCTGCTGCACTCCTATCACATCTCCCATTTTGTATTCCAGTGGCTGGGAATAAAAACTGTATAAGGATTCCCAAACAACTTTTAACTACCAAAACTGTCCCGCATATGCCTCGTAATAAAACACCTTTATTATATAGCTGTTATATTCCCCGTAGCGTTGAGAGAAACAACACCCTCTCATCAAAGAAATATACTCATAATGAATTTACCATTAAATCAATACGCATACAATAAAATGAAATAAATTCATCAATTTGAATATCAGCTGGGATATAGCCATCAACAAAAATATTTATCTCGCCAATTTTCACCATTTTATTTCCAATAAATTTTCCTTGAATTTTATACGAATAATATGAAACATCTGTCTTTTCAATACAAAAAGAAGAATCAGCTCTACATATATTATCCGCCATAAATGTAAAAAATGATAATTTATTTTTCTTTAAATTCTGGACATCTCTTAAAGGATGAGCATAGCAGATAAAACTATTATTATCCACTATAAACATTATATCCGCCTCCTGAGAGTCAATATTATAATTTAAAACTTTGAATTCCATATCATCCTCCTAAGGTACTAACCACCATATTTTTTGTGCCAACGAGGCAACGCTCCTCATGGAAATCTTCAACCTCAAAGTTACAGACCGTCACAGAAGCTTCAAGGATTTCATGTCGCACTTATCAATCAATACATTTTTAGATAAAATATGCAGTTCATCACCAGAAAACATTTGAAACAACAGATATATAGAATTGGAGAGGCAGTCACTACACATATTTGTAAAGAGACTACGATATGAAGAATCCTCTTCAACAGTTAATGAAATAATTGTTTCACGGTTTCCCATTTCATTACCGCTTACAAATAAAATATTTTTTACTTCATTAAAGAAAAAGTTTATCTCTTCCCCATAGATTGAATTGACCGCTCTAATCATGAAAATTTTTTTCTCAATGTCATAACTCATAGTCTCAATTTTAGCATCATGAACATTGCTACAATATATATATTTCTTTAAGTCGTCAATCGAGGAACGATTAAATTTAGGCAAACCAAAACCTCCCTATCTTACGAAAAATAAATCGAAACTACAGTTTAAGTATCATAGAGCATAGAACCTGCTCTGCAAATAATAGAAACCCATTTCAAAATTATAATAGCAGCCGCGGTAACGAATCGGATTGTTTACACCCAGCGTATCTGCACCACATCTCCTTGCAGATTTCTCACAAAGTGATACTGCGCGCCGTCGTTGACAATTTATCATCATTCTATCATCGTTATTTCGGGGGCTGTTATACACAGATACTGCCGTCTATTTCAATTTATTTTATGATTCTGGATATACTATTTTCCAATTATTTATATCCTGGCATCTTGGAGAAAAAAGATTGCCATCCAACTTTACAGGTTTAAAATATTTAAAAATATCTGGTTCAAGCATTCGTATGTTCTTTATTATAGTCTCTTTCCTGCAATCATCAACAATAATTGTCGGAAGCCATATTAAGGAAACTCGGCCAATGCCCTTGTCCCAATCATGCTCTTGTGCTAAAGACAATGCAGTTAAGAATTCAATTTTATAAAGCTTTTCCTCATACTCTACAAGAACATCGCCCCGGCTTTCCTTTTGAGCCATGTATAGTTCATATTCGTCGGAATCTTCTGAAAAATAAATTTTTATGTTTTCAAGCATCGTGTTTCCTCCTAAAATTCAGTGCATTGGCCCAAGTCTATCATGATTCATAATATGATCAAATTCATTTTATCATAGCATCCATGAAATTGCAATATTTTCGCAAATCATATCGTCATTTTCACCCAATACGCCGCACCTGTCATTCAAGATAGGTGCGGCTTTTTTATAGAATCCTCGCTGAAAAAATTTTAACCGGACAATCCCTGTCCGAATTGCCCTGTATACTGCCCTTGCAGCTGCAAAATCAAAAATAAAAGAAAAGAGGTTTCTACTAATGGCATGTAAAATTCATTGCACAAGCACGGCGGACGCAGCCATACAGGCTGCCGAAGCCAATTCACTCGAAAATGCGGCAGCTGAAGCTCAGCCGGTAACACCGCTCCGCTTCGGCGTCAATTCCAAAACGCCGGTCGATACCCTTCTGCAAAACAACCTGACGGAATTTGAATGGGCGGCACGAAATAAGCTCTACCCCAACTTCTGGGGCAGATATCTGTCCGGAGAAAACGCGCTCACCATGGAGGAGATCGGGTTCCTCCATGACAAAGGCTGCAAAATCGCCGCGCTCTATCACACCGATGGCTCCAAAGGTACGGAAGAAAAAGGTGAAGCGCTCGCAAGTGAGGTCCTTGACGCGGCACATGCGCTTTCCATTCCGGAGGGAACGGCGATTTTCCTTGAACTCGACGAGGCGGAAACAGCCTCCCGCGACTTTATGCGCGGCTTTGCCAAGATACTGCTCTCCCATAGCTTCGTCCCGGGATTTAAGGCAAACACCGACGCCAAATTTAGCTTCGACCGCGAATACAGCCGCGGCGTACAAAGCGATGCGGCGCTCTTCCGCTCTTGCCTGATTTGGGCAGTCGCACCCAGTCTTGCGCAGTATGACCGCACGACCGACACCCATTTCATCCACCCCGACGAATGGATGCCGTATGCGCCCTCCGGCATTACCCGCGCCGATATCGCCGTCTGGCAGTACGGCAAGGACTGCCATCCCATTCAGGACGATTCCGGCAAAGAGACGACCTTTAACGTCGACCTCGTGCGAAACGACCGGGTGATCCTCGACCGGATGTTTTAACGCCGCGCAAAGGAGGAACAACATATGAAAAACGACTATTCATGCGGCGGAAGTACCACCACGGTCAAGGCGACGTCCGTCTCCGTTTATCCGTCCTGTACCACACTCAAAGTCGGAGAATGGTTTTACGGAGCCGCCGCCACAGTCTATCCCTCAAATGCAACCAACAAAACCGTGACATGGCGCAGCGGCAATACCGCTGTCGCTACCGTCAACGCTTCCAGCGGATACATCTATGCGAAATCCCAAGGCTCGGCAAATATCTATGCCACCGCCGCGGACGGCAGCGGCAAGAGCGATTATCTCACGGTGACAGTCACAAGCGCCGCCGTACCCGTAAATTCCGTCGAGCTGAACCGGATGGTCATGTCGCTGAACATCGGCATGACCGTTTCCCTTTCGGCAACCGTTTGTCCCGAAAACGCCACCGACCGCTCGCTCTCTTGGAGCAGCAGCAATGCCGCTGTGGCGACTGTGAGCGGCGGCTGTGTTTCCGCCCTCGCAAAAGGCACCGCCATCATCACCGCCACTGCCAACGACGGCAGCGGTAAATCCGCTTCCTGTACGGTAACCGTCACGGACGGCATTCTTGCCACATCGGTGACGGTAACGCCGTCGAGAAAAACCATGACGGTCGGTGATTCGGCCTATCTATACGCCACCATTTGCCCGGAAAATGCGACCAATCGCAATGTCGTATGGAGCAGCAGCAATCCCTGCGTCGCTGGCGTCAACTACACAAGCGGCCTTGTGCAAGCAAAGGAGATCGGTGCGGCAACCATTTACGCTACGGCAGCAGACGGCAGCAAAAAAGAAGGAAACTGTGCCATTACCGTAACCGGCGCCGTATCTGTAAGCTCGATTACACTGAATGCGTCGAGCCTGACACTGAACAAAGGCCAGACCTATTTCCTCTCGGCTACCGTTTGCCCCGAAAACGCGACCAATCGCACCGTCAGATGGTCCAGCAGCGATTACAGCGTCGCATGCGTGAGCGCCTCCGGTCTTGTAAGCGCAAAGAACAACGGCGGCACGGCCATCATCTCGGCCACCGCGCTGGACGGCAGCGGCGTAAGCGCCTCCTGCACGGTAACGGTAAAGCAGACAACGACAGAGGAACCCGAGGAGGAAAAACCCGAAAACAAGGTCGACGGCAGTACGGTTGCCGATCCCATTGACGTATACAGCGGCGCCCATCTCATTGAAAACACGGTTATGACGCTCTTCGGCGGACAAGCGCTGAAGCTGACCGTCCGCTACGACTCCACGAAGCTTTTGAGCGGCTCTCTCGGCTCGGGCTGGTATCACAACTATGAAAAGCGTGTGGAAATTTCCGGCTCCGAAATCCGTGTATACAGCAGCCCCTCCGTATACGCCAAATACGATTCGGAGGACGGCGCGACCTTTACCTGCGCCGCAGCGAACAAAAACGGATATATTTTGCAGGTAGACACAGCACAGACGTATCCGTATACTCTTCACTGCAATTCGGAATGCACGGAATATTACAACACCGACGGCAAGCTTGCCAAAATCGTCGATCATCAGGGCTTTGAAACCCTGCTCACTTATACGGATTCGCTCATTACCGTCACGGACACGGTCTCCGGCAAAAAGATATATTTGGAGAAGAACGCCGACGGCAAAATTTTCAAGGTCTATGACGACGCCGAACGAGAGGTCACATTCACATACAGCGGCGACCTTCTCACCGGCATCTGCGATGTAAACGGCAACACCCTGAGCTACATCTATGACGACGAAAACAGAATCCAATCCGGCACCGATTCCAAGGACATCTGCTATTTTTACAATACCTATGACGCATGCGGCAGGGTCATCAGCCAGAGAGACGGCATTGCCGGCTCCATTCCGTCCGTCTTCGTATATGAAAGCGACGGAAAGAGAATCACCACCGACCGCTGCGGCCATCAGAGCGTCCGCATTTTCGATCAAAACGGGCTTTTGGTCAGCCATACGGATGAAAACGGCAATACCAAGACTTATGCTTATGACGAGCGGTTCAACGTCATAAAAGAGACCGACGCGAGAGGCAATTCCGTCGTCAAGGTCTATAACGGCTTCAACAAGCCGACGGAAATCACCGACAAAAACGGAAACACGACCTACATCACCTACGATGCGGCAGGAAACGTCGTCAAAATCCGTTATCCGGAAACGGACGGTGAAATTCCGGAGGAGACCTTTGCTTACAACGCCAGGAACCAAATCATCCGGCACACCGACCTTCGCGGCACGGTGACGGTCTATACCTACGACGCGGCGTCCATGCCCGCAAGCAAAAAAGAAGGGAGCAGAAATGCTGTGCTGTATTCCTATCAGAACGGTCTGCTGGTTTCCCAGACGGACGCCATGGGAAATACGACGCAGTACGGCCATAATACCATCGGTCAGACGACGAGCATCACCGATGCGGATCAGCACACGACCTCATATGAGTATGACGCCGCCGGCAATCTGCTGAAAGTGACCGACGCCAATGGGAAATCGGTCATCAACACGTATGACGGCAATCATCAAAAGACGTCCGTGACCGACGCGCGCGGCAACAAAACGGAATATTCCTACAACGGAAACATGAAAAACACCTCCGTCACCACACCGGACGGCGGCACCGTCCAGTACGAGTTCGACGGCGAGGACAGACCGATCAAGACAATCGACAAGGCGGGAAACGTCACAACGATCCAATATGACGACGCCGGCAGAATCCTCTCCAAGCATTTTCCGGACGGCGGCACCGTTCAGTATGAATATGACGAAGCCGGCAACGTGATAAAGGAAATCAATCCCAAGGGAGCCGTCACCGTCAAAACCTATGACGCGGCAGGAAACGTGCTTTCCGTCACCGACGACGACGGCAATACGACCCGTTTCCAATACAATGCCATGTCAAAGGTGACAAGAGCGGTCAACGCCGTTTCCGGCACCGTCACATACCGGTATTCGGCGGCGGGCGATCTGCTTTGCGAGACCGACGCCTTGGGACACAGGAAAACCTACACCTATGATGCGTTCGGCAACAAGCTGACCTTTACCGATGCCAACGGCAATACCACGTCCTATACCTACGACGCGGCCGGCAATCTGCTCACCGTAAAGGATGCGCTGAACAACATCACGACCTATACCTACAACTGTCTGAATCAGCTGATTTCGGTGAAGGACGCCAAAAACAACGTCGTGACCTATGGATATGACGCGCTCGGCAGAAGAACGACCGTCACCGACGCGAAAAACAACGTGTTTACCATGGTTTACGACGCCAACGGCAACGTATTGAAAAGCCTCGACGCCAACGGCAACACCATCCGCGAAACGGCATATAATAATATGAACCTGCCGACGACGGTGACCGATTCCACAGGCAAAACCACGACCTACACCTACAATGCCATCGGCAAAACGGCATCGGCGACGGATTCGCTCAACAACCGTCAGGAATATTCCTACAATGCCCGCGGTCTGAATACCGGCGTCACGGATGCCGCGAACCATCAAAGCACCGCCGCCTATGATACGCTCGGCAATATCACACAGCTTTCCGGTCCCTTGGGAGGGTCCACAAGCTACACCTATGACAACATGGGGCGGCCGATTTCCGAGAGCACCGCGTCGGGCGGGACGGTCTCCTACGGCTACAACGAATTGA
>ERZ1673741.1057-NODE-1057-length-24439-cov-125.771818_pt1 | contig 24439 bp, 17 predicted proteins | sample MGYA00580209_ERZ1673741 | MGnify/ENA primary metagenome ERZ1673741 (study PRJEB41218, sample SAMN15661754) | gut metagenome | host: Homo sapiens | place: Canada: London | collected 2015-08-20/2019-03-30 | study: EMG produced TPA metagenomics assembly of... | reverse complement strand
TCATGCTAAATTTCGTTAACCGTATTCATTTTTATTATTATAGTTCATATTCTTTACATGCGCACCCACACAAAATAAAGAACAATGCAAAAGCAATAATACCAATAATACTTTTTTCATTTTTTTCTTATAATATTAAAATTTACAAATGGAATTCTTACGGTCCTTTTGTCATCTATGATTTCAATACAGTTATTGTCTTTATCTATAAGATTTACAGCTTTCGGGTTTCCTAAAAACATATGTTCTTTGCGCAAAGCATATTCGTGAGCCTTGACAACAGATTCTGAAGTAACATCAGTAGGGAATCCATATTTTTGTAATTCATTTTGTTCCAAAAGTTCATGATAAGCTGCAGCAGCACCGCTTGTTCCTTCATAATCGTTATGGAATACGGGATTTTGGTTCTGATCGAAGGAGCAATAGCCCCCGTCGAAGAGATACTTGCTTAGTTTTCCATCCTCAAAGACGAAGTTGCCTACGTAATCCGTCGTATTGGTTACGGCAGACTCATGGGTGGTTCGCAGCTTATTGCCTGCTGCATCATAGATATATTTCGTCTTGAAACCATTAGAGAAAGTAATACACTTCAAGTTGCCAAGGACATCATACTCTATATTGCTGATGCCCTTGTTCAAGTCCTTTATCAAAGCACCGTTAGTATCATAGAAATACTCCACGTCAGCATTAGCTCCATCCTTGAAATCAAAAGAGCCATCATAGAGCAAACTACCTGCTTTGTCGCTGATTGCCTTGATTTGATTGCCATTGTACGAATACATCAAGTCGTCTATGAGACCAAACGTCCCATTGTTCTTCTTGCCATATCGCTGCAAACGCTCTATGGAGCCATTCGGAGAATATGACAGGATATTGTTCTGGCTCATGCCCGCACCCTCCGCATAGGTGGATTCCTCCAAGCGGTTCAAACCATCATTGGCGAAATCGTAACCACGGAGCACATTGCCGCTTCGCTTAATGGAGAGCAGCCGACTGATGTCATTATAACTATATGACGACACCGTCCTTGTTACATTTCCAACTTTCAATGTCATAGTCTCTATTTTGTTATTATATTTGTTATACTTTTTTATGTTGAGTAACATTCATACTAATATCAAAATATTGCAAAATTACTCGCCTATCAGTTCGTCTTTTTTTACAACAGGCATTACCAATGTATCAGGTTGGTTATTAACATTGACTTTACCATTTTCTTCCTCATACAGCTTTGCTTTCATTGTATAAGTAACAAAAGAATCAGAACTCATCATCACAGTATCCTTACCATCCATTAATGGTATCGTATCTTGCTTACAGTAAACAAAATCAGTTACAAATCCTTCTTGATTGGTACTGTCAAGCATATAAATGTTACGATTACTAAACATTTTATATATATATATCTTTTTTATAAATTTATCATGAGGCGGAAATAAAAGACCTTTATAAAATGGACCAACCCAATATCCATTGGTTTTTTGTTTCCAAATAGGTATATAGCTAGAATTTATAATTAGATATGATGCATAATTCAGTGAATCTGTTTCTAAATCGCAAAGAATTTTATCAAATACATTGTCCCTACACCCCATTAATAGAACAGAAAGAATAAAGATTACAATTTTTATATACATTCTCATTTTATTATTGGCTTTAATTTAAAAATTTCTTTTGATAATTTAATGATACTATCGCCAAAGTGCAAGTTATCTATATCACTTGACTTTACTGTTTGATGGGCATTTGCAATCAAATTACACCCAAACACTAAACTTAGAAATAATATTGTCTTCATAACACCTTAAATTTATTTGCTAAAAAACTATCTAAAGACTATTCTTTACAAGATACATTATTCCTTTTATATGGTTTTTGAAGATACAAAGGTTTATAATTTATCCGTTTACTTCCTTTTTGAAGATAATCCACCCACAAAGTTTGGCAACGAATTTGCTTGATATTATATTTGATATCGTAAACTAATTCTAAGTCTACTGTTTCATAAATGGCAATATTATGTAGAGCTGATACAAATAGAGAATCATTAAGTTTAGCTGATACAACTCGTTTTTGACGACCACCAATTAGAAATGTTGTATCAATTTCTCTTTTGGTTGTCATAAAAATCATAGACTTACCATATTCTTTAAGATAATACTCTCCATTTTTGTTGTATAAATTCCAAACAAAACCAGTATCATCAATGTCACTATATTCATTTTCTCGAATTGATATATACTTTTTAGAATGCATCACTTCATAATTCTTCATATAGAAAAATGGTAAGTACTGCATATTTTTTCTCTGCTTACAAGAGAATACACTTACAAACAAAATACTTACAACAATATAAAAAATAATATGTTTCATGTCATTTATGCTTAAAAAATTGTTCTATCTGATTCATAACTTGTTGATAGAGATTAACTTTTTCGTATTTCTTATTTTCCATCTCTAAATGTTCTTGTTTACTGCTTTTTTTGAAAAATTCAAAATGAGCTTTTTGAAAATCTTTTGTATCTTCATAAAGTTTCAAAACACTTTCATAATTATAAAGATGACCAGCCAATTCGTGAGCTATTGTTTTTGTCAATTCATTTGTAGGGCGATTAACATCAAAGATAACAACAAATCTTGGCTTTCCCTGATCAGTTTCTAACAATTGTGTTTGAGCATTTATGTCTATCCAATATGCAGTTTTCTTTTGAGGTTCAGTAATGTCAATTTCTTGCAGTTCTAAATCATATTTTGAATATTTTCCATTACCTTTCACCCCAAAGAAATATGAACCTTTTGGAGTAAAATCTGACAATATTTGTTTTCCAAAATCAGTTTGCGCAAACTGCATCATCGCCAAATAAAAAGACTTTGAACTTCTATACCATTGAGGATCCTCTTTATCTTTGAAATAAATAGTTTTTACTCTTTTGCCATCTTCATCAACATTTACGAGAGAATTATTTCCACAATATAGATACGGACTAAGTTGAGTATACTTTTCACCATGTCTATCCACTCTATCCCAAGCCACCTTGGCAGCATCATACATTCTTGCCCCATGGTCATACAAATCCAAGCCATGCATGTGGTCGAACTCTTTACCTATGTATTTGCTTTTCTGGATTTCTGCATTGTACGATAAATCACCATATACTCCACCGAAAGGATAGTAATGATTCACTTGCTCTATCGTGCCATTCTCATTCACCACCATCCTTATACTTCCAAGATGGTCTTTCTCGTAATAATGGAAGGTAGGATTCTGATTATTGTCGAAAGAACTCTTGTTCTGGCTCATATCCGCACCCTCCGCATAGGTAGATTCCTCCAAGCGGTTCAAGCCATCATAGGCAAAGTCGTAACCACGGAGCACATGGTCCTTGCCTGATTGCCATTGCATGCGGCTGATGTTAGCTATGGCTTGGATTCCACAGGCATCAAGCATCTGCCTCTCAAGAATATAATTCTTGGTAGGACTCAGAGCCAATGACATCAAGCTAAAAACAGACAATAACATCAAAACTAAAACTTCTTTTTCCATAACGTACGATATTATTATCCAACTATTGCAAACAATTTCATATTGCCATTTAAGACTTAATTTTTATTCTTCCAAAACTCGCATGCACTCCCATTCTACTACTAAAGAATCATACATGCAAGTAACCTTATTCTCTTCGACACTAGTTATAAAACTTGAAATATATTTATTAATATCTGATTCTTTACAAACTATCATATGCCGTGAAACACAACTTTTTATCTTTTCAAAAGGGATATTCGAAGAGATTATAGTAAACTTAAACCTTTTCATAGGATATACAATTTTTATAAATGTCTGAGGAAAGATAAAAGAATATGGCTCTCCACAATTTATCACATTATCATATGCCCAACAAGATAACGAAAAATCGCCATAACGACGATAGCACTTTCTATATAACACTTCTTCAAAATTCATTTTTTCCAAATCATCCTCTGTAAAAAGAATTACAATTGGTTCCATGTTACTATTCACGACATCAAAAGACACACATCTTATCGTATCACGATCTAACGTTCCATGAGCAACATAATAAACTTGCTCATGGTATTCTAAACTATATGTGAGCAAAAAATACCCAAACAACACAAACAACGCCAAAATTCTTTTCATTTAGCAAAATTTTTAACAGTTTCTTTTCTAGCCTTAATTGAACACTCTTTAAGATATCCATTTGTTTCGGTATTTCCATCAAAATGATGTACTGCTTTGTGCCTTGACTGAAATGGCCAAGGCACAAAGAAACAACATGATACTTAAAGTTCTTTCAATTTACAATACTTTCAAGCCTGCCTTCTTAGTCAGATTTTTCTTAATATTCATAATTTACCATTATCTTCTTCAAGTCCTTATCAGCCGAACTGCTGCCGTAATAAACCTCATACTTTCCTGCCTTGGCACGGACGGTATTGGTTGCAGTATCGAAGAGTTCGAAGTTTCTGCTATCCAGCGTGATGACAGCCTCAGCAGTCTTTCCTGCCTTCACCTCCACTCTCTCGAAAGCCTTCAAGCTCTTCAATGGTCCTTCGGTATCGGCAGGATCCTTCACATATACCTGCACAATCTCGGTTCCATCTTTCTTGCCAACATTACTTACAGGCACCTTCAAGGTAATCTTCTCACCCTTCTTCAGGATAGAGTTGGAAAGTGTAGCATCGCCAATACGGAAAGAAGTGTAGCTTAAACCATATCCGAATGGGAAGAGCGCATCGTTCATATAACGATAGGTTCTGCCCTTCATGCTGTAATCCTTGAAATCAGGCAACTGCTCTGAATTCTTATAGAACGTAATAGGCAACTTGCCGGCAGGATTGTACTCCCCGAAGAGTACACGAGCCACAGCCTCACCACCTTCCTGACCAGGATACCAGGCTTGGAGAATGGCATCGCAACTCTCTGTCTCTGGAGTCAAGGCGATAGCTGAACCCGAACAGTTGACAAAGACAACCTTTTTGCCAGCCTCCTTCAAAGCCTTCAGGAAATTGCGCTGAACCTTAGGCAATTCGATATTGGTGCGGTCACCACCCTTGAAGCCAGAAATCTCGATAGGCATTTCCTCACCTTCCAACTGTGGAGAGATGCCACCTACGAAGACTACTGTCTCGCAATCCTTCAACTGCTTGAGCGAAGCCTGATAGTCGATAGGATTCTCATGACCGATATTGAACTTCATGTCCGCATTATAGGTTGGCATTTCGTGATAGCGGATCTCTATCTTATACTCCTTGCCCTTCTCGGCTTGGAACTCGATACGACTCTCGGTAGTACGCCAGATAGAATGCTCTGCCTTCTTCTCACCATTCAGATATACCTCGTAGTGACCGCAACCAGCCACGTCGAGCAACACCTTGTCTGTCTGCTTAGGACGGAACACGGTTTCATATTTTGCAGAGAAGCCCACCAGCTTCACATTAGGAGCGAAGGAGTGCTGACCATAGGTCGTTACCTGCACAGGATTCTTCTCCTGGGTGATGACAACAGGCTTACCTTCCATCTTGCGATTGTTCCAGAAAGTGCCCTTAAAGCCCATCTTGCCATCCATGCTACACTGGTCGAAGTAAGAATTCAAAACTTGGTCGTTCACCAAGTCGCATCCATTAAAGGTGACAACCTGGTTTTTCTTCAAACGACTCCTGATACCATCCAGGATGGTAATTGTCTGTCGTGGAGTACCATTATAGTTTCCCCACATCATCGGTTCGTTATCCACATTTGGTCCGATGAAAGCAATCTTCTTTACCTTTTTATCGAGAGGCAATACCTCATTCTTGTTTTGGAGCAGCGTCATGGTCTGCAGAGCCATATCGAGCGAGAGCTGGCGATGCGCCTTGCTGCAAAGCACAGATACAGGAATCTTCGACCATGATACTATCTTGTTGTCATCCATCTCACCCAAGTCGAAGCGACCTTCGAGCAGACGAATCACATGCTTATCAACTTCTTCTTCAGTCAGGGCACCATACTTCACTGCCTCAGGCACAGACTTATATGCATAATTATATCCACACTCCACATCTGTACCAGCCAGTACGCCCTTGGCAGCCGCATTTCTGGCATTGCTCGAAACCTTATGATTCTCCCAGAAATCAGTAACAGCGCCACAGTCGGAAACTACCAGGTACTTGAATCCCCACTCATTTCTGAGAATCTGCTGCAAAAGGCGGGTGTTGCCGCAGCATGGTTCATCATCCCAACGCTGATAGGCACACATCACCTCACGCACCTTGGCATCCTGCACCAGTGATTTGAAGGCAGGCATATAAGTTTCCCAAAGGTCGCGCGGTGTAACATCGGTAATATTGTCTGTATGGCGAGCCCATTCCGGTCCGCTATGAATTGCATAGTGCTTGGCACAAGCCCAGAGTTTGCGGTATTTCGTATCTTCAGGTCCCTGCAATCCGCGCACCACGGCACATCCCATCCTACTGGTAAGATAAGGATCCTCACCATAGGTTTCCTGTCCACGTCCCCAGCGAGGATCACGGAAGATATTCACGTTTGGAGTCCAGACCGAGAGGGCATGGAAACGGGTTACATCTCCTCCCTTCTGCTGCAGTTCATTCCATTTGGCACGCATCTCATCAGATGTTGCATCAAAGACTCTATACACCATTCTGTCGTTAAACGAAGCTGCCATTCCGATAGGTTCCGGAAAGACGGTTACATCTCCCATATTCGCCACACCATGCAGCGCCTCGCTCCACCACTGGAATCTCTTGATTCCCAATCGTGGGATAGCCGGCGAATCATCCAGCATCAGAGAAGCTTTCTCTTCCAAAGTGAGACGACCACATAAATCTACCGCTCTTTCATGAGCCGAGAGGGCTGGATTCTGATAAGGCAACTGCTGCGCTGAGGCATTGCCGGAGGACATAGTTACCACAAACATCAAAGCTGCGTATATAACATTCTTGTTCATTGTAATTACTATTAAGCTATTAGTATATTAAATTGTTATTTGCACTGCAAAGGTAAACAAAAAAGCAGAATACTATTTTATCACAAGTATCAAATACTTTAAATTATGTAAATTACATCTGTACCTTTACAGCCTTTCCGTCATATTCCACACTCTTGCTTGCCTGCATAGGCTGATCGCCCGCACCACTATTGGCACCCACCAGTACGATGTGGAATCTGCGATGCTGGAGCATTCCCTTATAGCTGCCCTTGCGTGGTGCGATGTTCAGGGTTCTGTCTGCTTCATTCCATACAAACTTGATTTCAGAGAATTTACCCTTCTCGTAATTATAGTTGTCACCCTCGTCCTCATAGAGCGTAAATTTACCATCAGCACCAGGATAGACACGGATTTCCAGCTCATCCCAAGGCTTCTCTGAACTATACTGCACTTCAGGACCGAATGGCAGGATGGTACCTGCCTTGATGAATACAGGCATGATGTCGATAGGACAAAGGCGCTGGATATCCTGACCACCCTCATACTGGGCATTGCTCCAGAAATCATACCATTTATTACCCTTTGGCAAGTAAACATTCACAGGCGCAGCTGCCTTCCTTACATCAGGATAGATGGTATGGCCCTTCTTCTCCTTATCCTTCCAGGTGTATAAAGGATCGGTTACCGGCTTCACCAGGATGTTGCGGCCGAAGAGATACTCATCGTTCAGGCGGGAAGCCTTCTTGTCTGCCGCATAATCCATTACCAGGGCACGCATCATGCTTCCGCTATTCTGTACACAGTCGCCAGCCGTACTGTAGATATAAGGCAAAAGGCGATAGCGCAGCTTGATGGTCTTAATCATAGCATCATAAGCCCAGTCGCCCTGCTTTCCGAATTCATACAGTTCGCTTACCATCGGCGAAGAACAGTGGTTGCGCATCAATGGCATGAAGGTTCCCCACTGCATCCAGCGGGTCTGCAGTTCCTGAATGGCAGGGTTCTTTGGATTCTGTTCAAACTCCCAGTAGAAGAAACCACCCAGGTCGGTGTTCCAGAATGGGATACCGCAGAGCGAGAAGTTCAAGCCCGATGGAATCTGATTCTTCATCTCGTTCCAGGAAGCCACCACATCACCGCTCCAGCAGAGGGTGCCATAATGCTGAATACCGAAACTGCCGCTTCGGGTCATCTGGAGCGAACGCTTTGTGTTGCCCTTCATCGCTCTCTGGTGTTCGTAGATGCTCTTGTTGTGCAACAATGGGAAGGCGTTCTTCACGCCCAACCATGAACCATCGAAGGTCTGATAGTTCTCATCGCCCGGCTTCTCAAAATGGTCTGGCTCCGTAGAATCGGTCCACCAGGCATCAAATCCCATCTGGTAGAGATGAGTAAGATACTTCCAGTAGAGGTTGCGAGCCTTCGGATTGAAGACATCGTATGGCATCACGCCACTGTTTCTTGGCCAGGTATCGAAAGGAAGGAGGGCATTCATCTTCTTCAGTTCACGATACTGCTCTGTCCACGGACCGAAACTAGCCCAGATGGAAATCATCAGGTGGGCATTGTTCTTGTGAACATACTTCACCATCTCTTCCGGACTCTTCAGGCGGGGTTCTCCCTGCGCCTTCATCTGCTTCATATCGGTAGGAAGATACTTGGCATAGGCTGGGTCGCCCACCTTATTTATATAGTATGGATTCTGGAACTTCATCGCATTCCAGTTGGAGTCGCATCCCCAATACTGCCAGTCCTGCACGATGGCATCAGTAGGAATCTTCAGTTCGCGATACTTATCCAATACGCCTGCCAGTTCATCGCTGGTCTTATAGCGCTCACGGCATTGCCAGAAGCCCATCGCCCATTTCGGGAACATCGTAGCCTGTCCGGTGAGTTCACGGATGCTGGCGATGACTCCATCCTGCGTACCATCCTTGTACATGAAATAGTAGTCGGCGCAGGTTCCTACTTCACTGGTGAAGGAAGTGCATGATGGCTGGTTGCCATTATCCTTGGATGCTACTATATCATTGAAATAGGTTTTTCCCGCATTGTCCCAGTAAAGACCATAGCCCTTCTCGCTGGTGAAATAAGGGATGGCGATATAAGTGTTATGATTCCAGAGTTCAATATTCTGGCGACCACGCTGATTCATATAAACATCACGCAGCTGTCCCAAGCCATAGATGGCCTCGTCGTCGGCAAGACGGAAGTCCTGCTCTATGCGGTACTTGCCCTTGTTGGCTTCATCCTTGCGGGCTTCCAGACGGGTCTTCGTGTCAGTAAGCAGCAGTTTTCCATCCTTCGAAAGGAAGCGGATTTCGCCAGTCTGCTGATTCAGTTCGACGGAAATAAAACTAGAATTGATTTTTACAATATCTCCGTTTTCCTGTATTTGAACGCCCTTCATCTGCTGAGGTTTCAAGATGACAGAATAGCTTTTCTTCTGAACAGGAGCACCAAGTCCGGCATCAGATTTCAAGATGCGGACGATGGATGGAGAATAGAATTCGATGGTTACATTCTGCTGAGCCACCTGACGGGTGACAGACTTGGCAGCCACACCTTTCTGGGTGCCTGCCACCTTTACGCTCTTGGCGCTGAGTTCACTTGGAACGCCAACTACAGCGAAGCCCAAAAGGGCAATGAGAGATAAATTCTTTAGCATACTTTTGTTTATTTTATTAGAGGGTTTATGATTTGTACTGTTCCAAATACTTAATCAACTATTCCGTTTTATTATTCAAGAAATAAATCGGTGAACGGGGAGTACCATCCTTTACCAACAAGCCTTTGGCTATGAAGTGATTTATCCACTTTTGTGCCATATGGCGAGACAGTCCAAACAGTATCCTCATGAGTTTGATGGTGAGATAACGGTTCTTCTGGAAATATTCCTGCAATTTTGCCCAAAGCTTCTCTTCTGTAAAAATAGTTGAACGACTGGAATACTGGGAACGGACGAAATGGATATTTCTATCTATTTCCCTCAACAGCCCAGCCTCCGGACGGAAATTGATTCCCCGCAAACGTACTTCCTTTCCCGTAATCTTCTTATTAGGCTTATCCGCAGGCATTTCCAGGTTTACAGCAAGCGAGAAATATCCCAGTTCGGGAATATAAACCCTGCGTCCCATAGAAAATTCAGACACGACAATGTCATGAAGTTCAGACAACACTGCAGCCACATCACCCTTGGTGAGTGAACATCTTTGCTGGATGGTGGCTTCCAGTTCGTGAGCCGTCATCGCCTCATACTGCTTCAATCGAACGTATTTACGTTCCTCACCACTACCCTCAGCATTGGTAATAGTATAAACATCATACTTTAAGTCCATAGTTGCTTTGTTTTATTATCTTCTGCAAATATATGAAATAATCACAGAAGCTGTATCTATTGACCATAAGAATTAGATTTATTTAATAGTTGGCAATTGCCAGCAAGGTTGCTGGCATATGGCAGCAACCTTGCTGCCATATAACAGCAAGGTTGCCGGCAGCTGCCGACAACCTTACAGAACAGTATTTAAGAAGTAAATAATATAGGCTTCTGATACCAATTAAATAACTTATCAAAAGCCTTTCTTCATGCTATCAGAATCATTACCAGATTCTTTATCTCCAAACTTCAAACAAATCCATAGAAAGACAGGGATAATACGATTGGGACGCTTCTCGATTGTCAAATCATCATGAATTTATTGTTGCCTGAAATTCCATTTAGAATTGTCGCTGTTGAAATCGAAAGGAGCCAGGCCTGGGGTACAGTCGCCTAATGAAACCAATGCAAGCTTCTCTTCTGTGCCTGGTATAGCCTTCGGCATAATGCGATAGGTGCCATCGGTAAGTTGTTCGATGCGCCAAAGCTGGGCATCTTCACCAGTAAACTCAGGTTTGGCAATGACATCATGCTGAGCGGTTGCGGTAAGATAACGGGTAGTGCCTTCTATGCAGATCTTATAATAAGGACCACCCAGATAACCACCCTTTCCGGCAGACATGATACTCCACTTCTGATGAGGACGGAACATGTAATCGTTCATTCTCACCTTCACCTCGCCCTTAGGCCATCCTGCTTCTACCTCCTTCAAGGTTTGAGGTTCGATGTTCTTCAAAGGCTTGGTTGGCTTTATCCAGAAAGGTTCGATATCACGTTGCATTCTCACGAAATCTACGGCAATCTCCAGGGCATAGCCTCTTCGTTCCGATTCTATCTCGTAGGTTCCGGCATGAAATTCATCACCAGCCACAGGCCAGTCGTTCTTCCACAACAAAGGACGGATAGCCAACACACTTCGTCCTCCCTGTCTGAAATCAGACTCATAGTGGAACGACATCTTTTCTACACCTTCTTCCTCAATATAGCGTCCGAAGTGACCGGGACCCGTCTTCAGATTGTTGGCAGCAATCACCATCTTTCCACCGCCCTGCAACATCTCTCTGCCCACATTATCTACGTATGGACCGGTTATCTTTCGCGAACGTCCCACCACGATATTGTAGGTAGAATTAGGACCATCGCAACAGGTGCCATGAGTGCCGAGAAGATAATACCAACCATTGCGGTAAATCAAATCAGTAGCTTCACAGTCGATGGCGATATTGACGGGTTCGTTGCCTTCCATCCGCTTACCAGTCTTCGGATCAAGTTCTACCAGACGGATAAATCCGAAATAGGTACCATAGCTGAGCCAGAGTCTGCCGGTAGTAGGGTCGAGCAACAAGCCCGCATCAATGGCATCACAGTCTTCATCATCCAATGAAGAAGCTACCACCACCGGTTCAGTATATTTGAAATCAGGCGATTTCGGATCGAGCGTTTTGTTCCACATCGTCAGGACATCACCGCGATGACTGCCTCCCAATCCACCACCCGTAGCACTGTAGGCTACAAGATAACGGTCGCCAATCTTCAACACATCAGGAGCCGCTCCTCTGCCGGGACGAACAGCACCACCCTGCCAGGTCCAGCCATCCTCCGACCAGATTCCACCTTCACCCGTTCCAAAGGTATAATACTTTCCATCACACAGGGCAATGGTAGAAGGATCATGAATGAAAGGTTCGCCAACCTGGGCTTCTGCCTCGTAAGCAGAGGAAGACAACAAGGCAACCAAAGCAGCGGCATAAAGTTTCTGCTGAGCAGCAACCGGGCTAAAATATCTGAAAAATATATTGTTCTGTTTCATAACTTTCTTTATTGATTGCACTACTTCACGTGAATAGACAGGTTTCTGACAGGCTTGCCCTGTCCGTCGATGAATCGGACACAGAAGTCGCTCATACCAGGACCATTGATTACCGCACCACGAAGGATATTCCTACCTTTCTTCAAGGTAAGCTTCTTAGAAACCACATCATCGCGAACCATTCTTCGGTCGCCTTCGAGCATCACCGCCTCCTCACCATTGAGCCACCACATGGAAGCACCATTCGAGCCAACAGACAAGCGGACGTCTTTCATCTCCTCAGGGCAATCGATAATGGTAACCGCCCAGAACAAGACACCATACTTGGGCTTCTTAAACGAAGTAGCGAAACGGAAGAGCTTCACATTAAACAGTTTACTGTCCAGCGCATGCCATTTCAGTTTTTCCTTGCCCACCTTCACGACGGCTCCATCCTTAGGAACTGTTTCCATCTGTTTAGGGAAATACTGCGTATGGAATATCTCCTTCAGATAAGAATCAGTAAAAACGACATTGCTCTTGACCGGCATAGAGATAGGCTCCAGGAGCAACCATCTCTGAATAAAGCCAGCCGCATTAGGCATGACAGGCTGCTTGCCGACTGGTCCGAAATAAGGATTGATGTCTGCAGGTAAATTCTTATTTTGGGCATCCGCAGAGGAATGCCCAAAAAGGAATACACATAAACAAAACAATCTAACTATTTTATTGAAAAAGTTGTTCATAGACTATTCATTATTATTGAGGTTCGATAATCTGATAACGGCCACTCAGATGCATGAAGGCGAAGAGACGCAACAGTCCGTCGTAGTAGCCATCGAAGAAGCCTTCTTTATCTGGTTCATGCTTGGCATTCCAGAAATGACTGACGAATTCCCTGCCCTTCACATGATTGCTGACCAATGAAGCCGCAGCAGCAGTGGCAACAAAACCGATAGAATGGCGGAGTGCCTTAGGAGCCGTACCTGCCGGCAGAATATCTTCTACCATCGTTCCATCTACATTATACTGGTCCAGAAAAGAATCAATACCCTTACTATACAGGAAGTTCTGCAGCGTATTGGCATATTTCTGCTGCCACTCCTTATCCTTACAAGCCCAGGAATAATCGAGCGCTATGTTCATTGGCACTCGCCATGAGTCATAACGGAAAGCATCACCCAACAACTGACCGGTCTTCATCAGACTGCCATCATAGTTGCAATAGTCCGGGTTCAAGCCCGTCTTCTCATTGATGCACTTATGCAGGAACTCACGGCTTTTCTCAGCACACTCCTTCCAGAACTGGGAACGTCCGTCGTTAGCCCATTTCGCCCAAACCTCGTAAAAGGCAGGGAGATGGTAAGAAGGGTCGGTAAACTTCCCGCCCCAATGATCGGGCGTAAAGGTGATGAGCTGATGTTCAAGATTGATGAGCGGAGCCGTGCGGTCCATTCCCGCCTTCTGCATGCTGCAATCCAGAATATGCTGCGCTTCCTTCAGATAGTTGATGCCTGTATCATTGCCCCATCGGTTGGATGCAAAGATGAGCGAAGTTACGAAATAGAGTTCACCATCCGATGCGGCTCCCTGCGCATTTCTCGTTCCATCAGTCTTGCAACTCCATGCGAAATAGCCCTTATAAGGTCCTTCCTGATGCTGCATGTATTTCTTGCTCCATCGCCAGAGGCGGTCGAAGATGTCCTTCTTGTCAAACTGTACGGCAGCCATCATTCCATACGACATGCCTTCGGTTCTCACATCATTGTTCTTCATATCGCTGACATATCCCATGGAATCACCTACTTCGAAATAAACCTTGTTCTTACCATAGAATACATCATTGAATACTTCGTTCACCTTCCTGTCAATATCTGTCTGCTTATAGCCCATCTCGGCAAAGAGATTGCGATACTGATGAGTTTCGAAAGCTCCTTTATCCCAAGGCAAAGCATCAAAGCCCAACCAGTCAACCTCTACATCGGCACCACTCTGCAAGGATACGTGTAAAGCATGGACGCCTAGAGGAGCATGAAGCACCTGGGCACGGACATTCTTCCAGCCTGCCGACTTCGGAATCTTCACTTTAGCGATGATATTTCCCTTCTTGCCATCGGCTCTGACTACGAGCACACCGCCCTTAACCGACTTGGCACGAACGGTGATTTCTTCCACCTTCTCATTACCGAAATCCACCTTATTATATATAAGAGCTGTATTCGATTTAGAGAAGAGAGTCTTCCAGCCGGCAAAGCAGTTGTTCTTATCCAGATATTCAATACCAATACCCTTGCCTTGCAGCGCAGAATAGCGGTCAATCTGAATGCGCGAGCGAGCGTTCGTCATTCCCACACCTCTTAGCGTAGGTATCACCTTCTGTATCGTTCCGTCAGGATTGAAGTTCAGAGAGTCGATTCGCACCGAGCGGTTCTTGTCGAACTTTGGGGAATAATCATTATGATGATAGAACAGATACCACTGTCCCTGATATTCCACGATGCTATGATGATTGGTCCAGCACTTCGTAGGCGACTCATCCATGATGATGCCCTTGAATGTGAAAGGTCCCATCGGATGGTCAGCCATGGCATAAGCCAGCGTTTCGGTGCCATTCTTTTCACGTACCCAAGGGAAGGTGAAATAATATTTGCCGTTACGCTCGAAGGCAAACGGTCCTTCCTTGAATCCTTCAGGCAATCCCTCTACCAGTTTAGGTTCCGAGGCAAGTTCCGTCATGTTTGGTTTCAGCTTAGCCATGTGCAAGCCAGCTCCAGCCCAGTAGATATAAGCCTGTCCGTCTTTATCTATCAACACACAAGGGTCTATACCATGAACTCCCTCTATGGGTTTCCACATCGGCATAAATGGTCCTTCCGGCTGGTCGGCAACAGCCACACCTATTCCAAATCCCTTCTCCTCCCCTTTCGGAGCGGCAGGGAAATAAAAGTAATATTTCCCGTCTTTCTCCACACAATCAGGAGCCCACATCGTATAACTTCCGTCTTGTACCCAAGGTACTTTGTCCTGCGAAACGATGACTCCATGATCCTGCCATTCAGTAAGATTGGTAGAAGAGAAAACATGATAATCTGCCATGCAGAACCATTCCTTCAGTTTCTCGATAGGACTCGGAATGTCATGAGAAGGATAAAGATACATCTTCCCGTTGAATACGCGAGCCGTAGGATCAGCAGAATACTGTCCGCTGATAATCGGGTTTTGGGCTGATGCTCCTACCGCCATTGTCATCAACATTGCACACATCCATGTTTTCATACGCAAAATCCTTTAAAGAAGAAAAAAGGGGGTGCTTCTTTTCAAAACACCCCCTAATTATCAAACTAATCTATAGTTCTTAAAACGTTATATTTACAAAACTACTTCATGATTACCAACCAGGATTCTGAACCAAGTTAGGGTTCATGTTCTTCACTGTTTGTGGATAAGGGAAGTAATCATGTTTTCCCTCTTGGTAACCAACAGTGAAACCTGCATCCTTTGCTGCATGAGAAGAAACTGTATAGAAGCGGCTATTTGCCTCTGTGCCATGCTCCCAGTGCACCTTCTCGTCAGAAGCCTGAGGTGCGCGGAACAACTTGTCAAAGAGGTGAGGAACATCGGAACCCGCATTCTTGATGCGATTGATGGCAGTGGCATCCTTCCATCTCTTGATGTCGAACCAACGACAACCTTCCATCCACAACTCGTATGATTTCTCCTTCTTGAGAACATCCATATCTACTGAGCTACTGATGGTCTTGGAACCTGCACGCTCCTGAATGGCATTAATATACTTCTTGGCCTCACCCTGATCGCCAGTCTGGAGACAAGCCTCGGCATAGTTCAAAAGAACCTCAGCATAACGCATCACGAGATAGTTGTTCAAACGGATGTTGTCACCATATTTCTTGCCTTGAGTATCTGCTGCACGCATCACAGTCTTGAATGCCAACCAAGTAGAGTTACCATAAAGTCCCTGAACCTGATCCTTGATACCAACAGCCTTGCTTACCTTCTTCTGCTCAACCGTCAGATTGTTTAGCGAATCCTTAGCATATTTCATATTATAAACGGCATCATCAATGTGCTTCAAGGTAGCCTTGAAACGATAAGAATCACCATCATTCTCATGGAACTCATCACCAAACCACTGAGGTACACCTAAGCCACCCCAACCATCGATACCACTATATACGGACTGTGGAGAAACCACGAAGTTACCAGCACGCCAGTTCATTGCATTAGACTCCATCCAGCTAGAACGCTGAATCATACCGCCCCATGCACCCTTACCTGCATTATACTCAAAGTTGATTTCGAAGACTTTCTCCTCGTCGCCATCACCCTCAATATGGAAGTTGTCCATATACTTGTCGCCTGGAACAAGGGCATACTTGCCTGAGTCGATAACCTTCTTGAGGGCAGTCTTAGCCTGTTCATACTTGCCAGCGAAGAGGTAAGCCTTACCAGCCAATGCATTAGCAAAGCCCTTGGTTACCTTTACAGCTCCATCCTTGTCATCCTTGCTCTTGCGCTCATCGAGATCGGCCGCAGCTTCCTCACATTCAGAAGCAACCCACTCTATCAACTGTTCGTGGGTCATAGGATGCTCAGGATCCTTGTCGCTATTGAACGGAAGATCTTGAGCTGACAAAGGATGCAAAACAAATGGTGGAGTTCCCCAGAAGTTTGCCAACAAGAAATAGTCGTAAGCACGAAGCACACGAGCCTCAGCCACACAACGCTTCTTTACAGGAGTGTCAGGATTGGCAAACTTGTCAATGACCAAGTTGCAAGTATATACAGAAGAATAGAGCCCTGAGTACATCAACTTTGGAACCAAGGCATCAGTATCATAGCGGAACTCATTGAGGCAACCTGCGTCCTCATGGTCTCCATAGTTACCACTGGCATAGTAAACATCATCACCACACATGTTCAAAATCAACTTGTGAGGAGTATAGATACCCATACTTCCCTGGAAGTCTGGCTGGCGTCCTACTACATTACACATAAAGCCTTCGTAGGCTGCCACCAAAGCAGCCTCTGCATCGGCATCAGTCTTATAGAACTGATCCTCCCAAGTAGCACCCTTCTGCTCAATATCGAGCTGACTCTCACAGGAAGTAAAAGATACAGATCCTGTCAACGCAAGGGCTAATATACTAGAATATAATAAATACTTTTTCATTTCTATATCATTTAAATAATTAGAATGTTACATTGATACCAAATACCATCTTCTTAGAAGTTGGATAAGTACCATTATCAAAACCACGAGACTGAGCACTGTTCATAGAAGCTGTCTCAGGATCGGCTCCAGGATACTTGGTGATTGTGAAGAAGTCATCCAAAGAGCAGTAAACACGCACACCATTCAGACCAATCTTGCTCGTAATGAGACGTGGCAATGTGTAACCCAACTGAATCTGCTTGATCTTGAAGTAAGAACCACTGAAGACAGCTGCGCTAGAACTGAAGAATGTCCAGTCAGTTGCCACCTTCTTCATATCAGGATACTTGGCATTGGTATTACTCTCTGTCCAGGAATTCTTCCAATATTCATCGATACCATTCAAGAGTGGTCGGTCGGCCGATACCATCAAGTTGTAAATCTTGTTGCCAGCAGAGCCTGTTCCAAATACGGTGAGGTCGAAGCCCTTATACTCTGCATTGAGGGTGATACCATAAGTAAACTTAGGAATACCTACACCCAAATCCTGCTTATCATTATCTGTTGGCGCATTGGTGGTTTTGCCATCCTTGTCATAATACAAAGCACTACCATCCTCAGCTACACCAGCATACTTATAACCACGGAAGTACCAAATGGAGTGACCTACCTCGAAGGTTGGCTTCAAACGGCTGTTGAATCCATCGATACCTACACCTTCGATACGGCTGATAAATGAAGTAAGATCCTTTACCTCATTCTTCAAGGTAGAACCGTTGAAAGACACAGAGTACTTGAAGTCATTGATATGATCCTTCCAACCTAACTCAAAGTCGAAACCTGTGTTGAGCACCTTACCTGAGTTGACTGTATATTTACTGACACCAATTTCAGGAAGAGGGTTGATTTCTACCAAGAGGTCCTTGGTGTTCTTGCGATACCAGTCGAGAGAGAATGTCAAGCGGTCGTTCAAGAAACGAGCATCAAGACCCAAGTCTACCTGCTCTGAAGTCTCCCAAGTCAAATCTGGGTTAGCAAGACCTGTTGGCTTAGAACCATAAGACAACTTACCATCACCGACAGATGGATTGTACTGATAGAAGCTCTGGTTCATGGCAATAGGAGAAGCATACTTGTAACCGCTCAATACATTGACGTTACCATTCTTACCCCAAGATCCACGAAGCTTCAAGAAGGAAACAGCATCACGGCTGATATGGTCCTTAAAGAACTTTTCGTTACTAATGCTCCAACCGGCAGAAACAGAAGGGAAGTTACCCCATCTAGCATCTTTTGAAAGCTTGGAAGAATCAAATGCATCACGACGGAAGTTGAACTGCAAGAAATAACGGTTGTCGTAGCTATAAGACAAACGACCGAAGTATGAAAGTTCTGTAGCGTCGTTAGGAGCATTGCCTACGCTCTTTGTAGCATCAGCGAGCAAATAGTCGATGTAACGATAGTTAGGAGCATAGTTTGAAAGAATATTCGTACCCTCAGATCCTATGGTAGCGTTGTCCCAATGGTTCTTGGTGAACGACATACCCACCATGGCTCCTACAGTATGCTTGCCAAATGTATTCAAATAGTTTGCAAAGTTCTCCCACTGATAGTAAAGACCATTGTTGCTATGAGCCTCTATCTTGTACTGTGAGGAGTTAGAGAGGGTATTGATGTAATATGGCTGCTCATAGTTGTGATAGTTGCTCTGCGTGATGCGGTAACCCAAACGAGATGTATAGGTGAAGCCCTTGAATGGCTTGATGTTGGCAGCAACGGTACCACGTACATTGATACCCTGGTTGTAAGAGCCCACACGGTCGCGCTGTGCCAATGGGTTACCAGTAGCATCCTCTACATAGTGAGATGTACCATAGAAATCATTATTATGGTCAGCATCTCTCATCACAGGAGCACCATTCTGATAAGCGTTATAAATATTGGTTGGCAACTTAGAAGGGTCGCTTACATAGCAAGGTGTCAATGGATCTACAGAAACAACAGAGTTCAACACAGAACCATAACCTTTGTTCACACCCTGGGTCTTCCACTTCTCGAAAGAGGTGTTTGTCGAAATGTTCAACCACTTATATACATCGTAGTCTGCATTAATCTGACCTGTAAAACGCTTGTAAACATCCTTATCTCCCTTGACGATACCATTGTTATTAAGGATATTCAAGTTGGCAAGGAAACGACCCTTACCATTGCTAGCCTGGACGGTAAGGCTGTGCTGATGAGCCAAACTATGTTCAAAAGCCTCATCATACCAGTTGGTGTTCTCTCCATTGTATCCCTCAGCCTTCAACTTATCATCCGTCAAGTCGCCCAAGTACTTATGGTATGAAATATATTCTGGAGCGTCGAAGAGCTGAGCCTTTCTACCAATAGACTGGATGGTAAACTTGCTGCTATAAGAAATCTCAGCCTTACCGCCATTGGCAGCACCACTCTTGGTAGTGATGATGATGACACCATTACCAGCCTGCGCACCATAGATGGCAGCAGAAGCGGCATCCTTCAATACCTCCATGCTCTGAATCATAGATGGATCAAGATACTGGATATTGTCAACCTTCAAACCATCAACAATGAGCAATGGACTGATATTTCCACTATTAGAAGAATAACCACGCACACGGATATCGGCAGCCTCACCTGGACCACCCGAGTTGATGATTTGTACACCGGCAGCCTTACCCTGGAGGGCAGCACCAGCATCAGTTGTAGACAAGCCCTTGATGTCATCACTCTTGATAGATGCAACGGCACCAGTCAAGTCGCTCTTCTTCTGAACGCCATAACCGATGACAACGACATCATTCAGAACTTTAGAATCATCCTTCAAGGTAATGGTAAGCGTTTTACCAGCCTGAGCTTTCACGGTCTTAGGCTCCATACCCACATAGGTAATAGTTAATGTTGCATCAGGTGCAGCATCAATGCTAAACTTACCATCCAAATCAGTAATCACACCCTGCTTGCTGCCTGCAGCTTTCACTGTAGCACCAATGACAGGTTCACCACTTGGATCTGTAACTACTCCTTTTACAATACTCTGAGCCGACATCCCAGCTGGGAATAAACAGAGAAAGGATAGCAACGCTAACGGCTTTTCAATCTTTTTTAAGTTCCTCATAAGAGAATAGATTAAAATTGTTTATTTTTATAAGTTTACGATTGTACATTTTAAATAAATAGCTTTCTTTGTTAAAGAAGCACGCTGCAAAATTAAGATTTATTTTGTTACATAGCTTTGTTTTATGTTACAAATACTTTCTGAAAAGTAACAAAATCCCAAATGATACATTTGATAATAAAAATATGACATTAAAAAATCCCGAAGCAGCCATGCCGCTTCGGGATTCAACTTAAAATATCAGCTTATTGATTTTTTGTCCTGTTACTTAAACAGATGAGGAACGAATTCCTTGAAACATCTGCGCCAGGTGAGCCACTCATGATGAGTGCCTGGAGAAACATAGACATCAAGCTTGATGCCCAGATCCTTCAGCTCCTTCGCCATCTTCTCCGTGCCGAAATTCTCTTCAGAACCGCAGCCCATGAACATATAGTTTATCTGACTGTTGAACTTCGCTGCATCGGCAAAAACGCCATTGAAGCAGGTCTTGACATCCACACCGAAAAGCGCTCCGCTGAAAGTTCCCAGGGCTGAGAACTTATCCAGGTTCGGCAACACGGTGTTGAAAGTCTGGCAACCGCCCCATGACAAACCAGCCATCGCACGATGGTTTCTATCAGTATAGGTGCGGAACTTCTTATCTACCATCGGAATCAGATCCTTGATAATCACATCGTAGAAAGAAGCACCATAGAGCTTGCGCTCCTCATCTACATCCTTGCCAGGACGTGGTACGAAAGGCTGCTTCACATCACCGCTCTCCATTACCACAATCATAGGCTCAGCCTTGCCTTCGGCAATGAGATTATCCATGATGTGCTGCATATAGCCCTGATGGCTCCAGCCCGTCTCGTCCTCTCCCATTCCGTGCTGCAGATAGAGCACTGGATAGCGCTTGGTGAGATTGGTTTCATATTCTGCAGGCGTATAAACCATGGCTCTGCGGAACTTGCCCTGAGATGCAGCATAGTAAGATACCGAACGAACCTGACCCTGCGCTACTCCCTGCTGAGGACGATAGTAGTTGCCTTCGGCTCCCTCAGGAACCTCCAGACCACTCGCCTCTCGGCAGCAGCCGAAATAGGTTTCGCTGGCTGGATCAACCACCTGCACACCATCCACATTCAGGAAATAATAGTGGAAGCCTACTACCAATGGGTCAGAAACACCATACCAGTCGCCATCCAGATCCTTCTTCATCGGATATTTCTTTCCGCAGATGTCGAAGATTACCTGCTTTGCCTCCGGTGCATGGAGCTTGACGTAGGCACGGCGGTCTTTATCCACACGTGGATAGTTGGCATCTGGAATGATACCGAGCAGCGAGAGCATCATGTTGGCATAACGCTTACCCATGGTGCGATAGCTTTCGGCAATGAAATGCAATCCGTCGCCACGCTGCGGACATCCCTTGGAAGAGATGACGTGGGCAGTAGGGATGGTCTTGGCGATGTCATCCACAATGGCGATATGCTGCCAGCAGCTGCCGCCCTGGTCCTTCTGAACGGTTTCGCCCACGAGCAAAGGTACATCTTCTGCCTTCAGGTGCAACTCTTTCAGAATATCGTTATACACGGTCTTCACACGGTTAGGCCAGTTGGCATCGCCATTGTTGGTTTCACCCTGATGCAGCAGGATACCCTTGATAACGCCCTGCTTCTGGGCAATCTTGGCAAGTTCGATGAGTCGGGCGTATGGATTGCCGTTATACTGGGAAGCGAAGTTCTTCATCCAGTCGGGCTGCTTCTTCAGGTACGCCTTGCAGGTGCGCTTGTCGAAGAGGTCGATACTGGCACCGCCCACCGCCACGGTGATGGTTCCCACCTTGATACTGTCGGGCAGGTTATCCACCATCTTTCTTCCAAAATAATCTACAGGAGTAAGGCCAGTGTCTGGTCGTGCCTGAGGAGGAACGGCAGTATGCCACTGTCCTTTTTTCCATCCAGCTTTTTCATCATCCACGGCATACATAGCCATGAATCTTGGATTTACTCCTGTCCGGTCGATATCTTCAATGGCGGCATTGCCCTCCATGTTTGACTGTCCGAAACAGAGATAAATTTGAAAATTAGGATCGGGGCTTACATTGCCCCCATTACTTGCCAGTGTCCCCATAGGAAGGCACAGATTCATGAAAAAAAATACGATAATTTTTAAATGTCTCATTTGTCATATGTTAAATATCAATTACTGAATTATCTTTTTCTGATAACATTACCTTTATAGTTATGTTTATCGCTGCCCAGAAAGGTTGAATGTCTCGCCAAGTTTTGGGCGGATGATGACCCTTCTGTAACTGGTCAGTGCCGGAGTCCCATTGTCTGTCACTTCACAGATTATATGCAGTTCTTTTCCAGCCGCATCCTGGGGGATACGTAGAATGGCATTAGCTTTGTCTGCCTCTCTGATACTTACCGTTGAGGTGTAAGTACCCGCTTCCGGCAATATCCACCAGTGGAATGTCAGTTTATCTTTATCCGGATCCACAGATTTTGAAGCGTTTAATTGGAGTTCCTCTTCCGTTTCCGGTTCAATTATAATCGGGTTCAATCCCTTTTCACCATTTACGATGACTATCGGGTTACGGTTTCCTTTGCCGTATGCAGCCCAATCCATACGTGCCATGAAGTTGGCGAATATTGCGGGATAGAAGTATTTTTCATATTTCTCCGATATGCATCTGACTGCCGGATCTGCATTTGTGTAACATGTTGTCAGACTGTCTGGTGACAGTCCCCATCGGAAATAGCCACCCCAACCTGCCTGGCTACATTCGGTCGGATCGTTTAATCCATTTGGGGTTACATGTAGGAAAGAAGGAGTGTCGCCTTCCACTCCGTATTTGTTTTTCGGATATATTTTCCCTAGATTCCCGTGATTTTGTATATGAGTTGCGTATTCGTTCCAATTCTGGCTTCCTATGGCGTTCTGCACGATCCAGGCGCTGTCGTCCCAGAAAAAGCGGATATCCTTGCCGCAAGTCTTGCGGATCCATTGATGAGAACTGAAGGCATAATCCACAGGGGGACCTCCGCATACATCTTGGTCTGTAATTGTATAAACACACAACTTATTCAGAAACTTTCTAACTTCCGTTTCGCTTCGTTCCTGCCTGACAGTCCATATCGCTTGAGCCAGTGTATTTGCACCGCCCCAAACCATAACCCATAAGGGACGGTCGTCCTTTTCGTCAACCAGGTCGATAATCATTTGGCTACCTTGTGAGCGATTCTCCTCTCCAAGTTTGCTTACGCCTAAATCTCTGCTGCCAAATGCAGTCCTGCTACGCAAATAGGCAGCACTTGGCCAATAACCCAACGTTTGTTTGCCAGCTTCCTTTTCTACTGGCAGGAAACCCTTTTGTCCGGATCGTTTCATTAGATTCGGTAGATCCTCCTCGTAGGCATTAATTACTTTCTGCATGTTTTCCATCCATTCGTCCGGATAAGATCTCCCGCAGCTGTTCCATCCTCCTGTCGCAATCAGTCCCTCTATTTCATAAAGGTCAGCATGGACCAGCAGGCGGACCATTGATTCCATGTCATCGGGTTCAAGGTCTGTCGGTGCAATATCCGTAAGTACGACAATACGTGGTTTCAGGGAGGAATCCGCAACTTTTTTCGCTGCAGTTTGCATTGAACATAGAAGCAAGATGCCCAGCATTCCAGCGATTTTCCATTGTAGTTTAATAATATGTCCCATAGTCCTTAATTACGCAACACTATTATAAATTAAACTTTTTAAACACCTGAGCAGCAAAAAGTTCTTGAACAAGTCAAGCGGCAGAGCCGAGCGGCCCAGGATTTTGCCATGTCGAAGAATTCACTTATCTTAGTGTTGCAAAAACAAACAAGAGAATCCAACGAGTGCATCATAATGGGCAATGCACCCTCCTTGTCATCAGGAAGGTATCATTTGAACTTCCATTCGTCGAATGTGATATTGTTTCCTTTTAGGACAAAACAGAGGTCCATTGTGCCTGTCATATTCTTTTGAAGTTGGGATTCTA
>ERZ1673741.1056-NODE-1056-length-24497-cov-5.015465_pt1 | contig 24497 bp, 17 predicted proteins | sample MGYA00580209_ERZ1673741 | MGnify/ENA primary metagenome ERZ1673741 (study PRJEB41218, sample SAMN15661754) | gut metagenome | host: Homo sapiens | place: Canada: London | collected 2015-08-20/2019-03-30 | study: EMG produced TPA metagenomics assembly of... | reverse complement strand
GAGGGAGAAGCGACGGCGATGTATCTTTCCAAATTAATCAAACCGACGGGAATAAAGGTTACAAGAATAGCAAGCGGAGTTCCGGTCGGAGGAGACCTTGAATATATAGATGAAGTTACGCTTCTACGCGCGCTTGACGGGCGTACGGAGCTTTAGTATACGGAGGCACTTATGCCGCAGGAGCATATTTTAGTCAATGACATAATTGCAGACCACAAAGAGCGCATGCTCAACCTTAGAAAGTATTATCCTTTTTTCAAATTGTCTGAGGTGTCCTTCTCATGGTTTAAGGACGGTATTTATGACAATCTTGATATGGGATATATTCTTATGGCTGTCCTGCGCTTTTTTATTGAGGAAAATAACTTTAAAGAACGCGATGTTACATATCAGATGTATTATGATTTTATGAGCGCATGCATCAGACGTGATTTTGCCGTTACGCTCACACCGGAGGATAATAAGGTTCTGGTGGATTATATATTCGACAAACTCAAGAATGACGGAAGACCGTTTATGTTTGAGTATTATGACCCGGTTGACCGGGTACGCAGGGTATCGAGGGTGAAGCTGCTTGAGAGCAGAATACAGGATGGAACGGTATGGTATTCGATAAGTCCGGACGGAATAGAATTTTATCTTGAAACCAAGGAAATCAAGGATGAGAGCCGCATTAACGTAGAGCAGCTTCTTCTCGAGAAGATGATTGAGTCTGAAGATTTCAAGGGCGGAACAGAAGTCGTTAAGAGGATTAACGAGGAAGTGGAACGGTTGAAATTACGCCGCAATAAAGTGCTTGATATTCTCTCGGAGGATGTATTTGCCGGAGTTGATGCGTATGAGAATTTCTTTGATACGGGAATAAGATGGTTCGCGGACGAACAGAAATTGTTTGCCAAGAACAGGGAATTGATCGAATCGGCAATGAGCCGGTTTGGCGATGCGGACGATAGCCGTTCTTCAAAAGCTGCGGAACAGATATACAGACTTGATACGGAACTCAAAATAGCGATGAATAATCACAGTGAACTTCTTAAAGCCTGTACGGAACTTGGAATCAGGACTGATGAAATCGTGAGAAAAGCAAAGCTCGGCCGGTTAAGAAGCCGGTTTGATTTCAAGGGCGCACTTGATATTATGATTAAGAAGGACATGCCGCAGGCACTTGAATATGTGGTAAAACCGTTTCTTGGACTGAATATACATAAGACTTTTGATCTGGTCAAGGTCGAAGATATTCTCAGTTACAGGCCGTATGAGGCAGAGACACCTGAGCAGATAGAAGAAGAGACGGCGGCAGAGATTGTATTTGAGGATGAACTTGATGATGAACGATTTAGGCGGAATGCGGGTGCACTTATGCATGTGCTTCTGGAGATGCTTACGAAGAATGATGAGTTTACATTGGGTGAATACAATGACGCAGTTATGAACATTTTTGGCAGTGAAGTCTTCAAAAATGGGGATTATTATGCTTTTCTCGTACATCTTTGCGGAAAAAAAGATTATTTTATGCAGGCCGGCGAGAATACCGGAGAAACTTTTCTTGATGAAATCATTGCAGGACTTATGGACAGGGAAGAGTTCCTTAAATACAGCGGAATGCATTTTATACTTGAACTGGCGGATGGTAATTTGCACGAAATCATTCCTTATACGGGAATGAGCATTACTGATTTTACGATAAAAAGGATTTGACAGAGAGGCAGGGCAATATGGAGAACAGAAATCTTGAAAAGGCACTTGATATTGTGACCGCGCTTTTTATGGGCGAGGATGTGAAAGCCGGCGGCGCGAATGCGATGCTGTATGATGAGTATAGCCATAACAGCGAGGTATATGACTGTGTTGTACAGATTTTAAAGAGATTTGACATTAATCTGTATGAATATAACGATTCGCTTTTCATAAGCGCCGGTGCGGACAACAGAGTATTCGGTTATTCCAACGAGGAATTAAAGAAAATAATGGGACTCAGACTCAATAAAGAACTTTTTTTGGTGTACTTTATAATATATACGATCATAATCAGATTTTACAAAGATTCCATGACAGGGACATTTCTGGAATATATCAGGCAGGAAGATATTGTGAAAGCGGTGAGTGCATCTCTCGGAGGAATGATAGATCACTCATCCGGAATCGTGATGGATGAGGCGGAAGAAAAATCGTTCAAGGCAGTTGCACTTGTGTGGGACGAACTCCCGGATGTAAGTGTTGAAGACAAGGGAGGACAGAGGGCAGCAAAGAATTCACGCATGGGATATGTAAAGCTGACATTTAATTTTCTGATTACACAGAATCTGTTTATAGAATCGGGAGAATTATATTATCCTACTCCGAGATTCAAGGCAATCGCCGAGAAATATTTTGAGGAAAACAGAGGACGGCTTCATGAGATTTTGTCGTCGGATAAGGAGGAAGATACAGATGCCGCAGATTAACAGAATCAGGGTAAACAATGTAAAATATAATTTCGGTACACAGTTTTATGATGATTTTATGATGCGTTTCTCGTGCAGAAACAGTATATATGACCTTGCAAACGGTGGTGGCAAGAGCGTGCTTATGCTTTTGCTGCTGCAGAATCTGATACCTAACTGCACGCTTGATGACAAACAGCCGGTCGAGAAACTTTTCAGGACACCGGGTGTTAATACGGTAATTCATTCATTGATAGAATGGAAACTGGATGCGTGCGATGTAAGGGATGGTTACCGCTATATGACAACAGGTTTCTGCGCGCGTAAAGGTAAGGATAATTCCGAGGATTCACAAAGGGAGCTCGCGAGCATTGAGTATTTTAACTATTGTATTTTCTATAAGGAATTCGGTGACAACGATATTAAGAACCTGCCGCTTTCAAACGGAAGTGAACGTGTGACATATAATGGACTTAAGGCATATCTGCGCGACCTCGAAAAACATGATTATGGGGTTGAGGTGCACATTTTTGAACGAAAGGGAGATTATCAGAATTTTATAAGTAATTACGGACTTCATGAGAGCCAGTGGGAGATTATCCGCGGAATTAATAAGACGGAGGGACATGTCCGGACTTATTTTGAAAACAGTTATAAAACAACAAGGAAAGTTGTTGAGGATCTTCTCATTGAGGAGATAATCGAGAAATCCTATAATAACAGAATCCGCAACGGTGAGGCAGATGATGACGAAATGGCCAGGACACTTCTTGACATCAAGGACAAACTCATTGAACTGGCAAAGCGACGTGGTGAAATTGCCGGGTATGACAGACAGATGGAACTGCTGGATGAATTTGCGGGCGGACTTGGGACAATTGGAGAATTGTATGACAGGAAAGAGCGTACAGCGTACGGACTTGTCGGATGTCTTATGGCATGCCGGAGAGAGCTTGCGGGAAAGAAAGAGCAGCTGGAGAATCTTGAAAACACATACGCATCGCTGGATGAGGAATATGATGTGGCATCCGCCGGTGCAGCCCGTGCGGAGATAGAGGAAGAGTATAACGAACTGAATGAATTGAACAGTCTTATAGAGGAAACGATAGCGGCAAGAAATGCGATTTCAGACCGCAGCGCCGGTTTTAAAGAACAGATAAGGCTTAATGATATTGCGCTGGAGTACAGGGATTATACTGATGCGGGTGCAGAGTATGATAAATTAAAAGAATTGATTGCCAACCGAAGCAAGGATGATGAAGAGATAATTGAGTCCATGCACCGGCTGGCTGCTTTGAAATACAGATTTTATACCGAAAAAAGAGCATTAAATCTGGAGGGTCTTAACCGGGCAGAGGAAACGGCAGCTGACATTAAATCCGAATATGAGGCAGAGAAGGAGAAGGTGCGCGCTCTTTTTGCGGGGATGAGCAGCGAAAAGGGAATATATGATGAGGTCAACTCAATCTGCCTTTCCAAAGAAAGCAGCCTGATGGCAGGCCTTAAGGAGTGTTCGCTTATAGTTGCGGATGCGCTCGGCCAGGCATATGAAGATAACGGAAATGATATTGATAAGAGCCGGGAAAATATCGCGTCACTTGACGAAAATACCGTTAAGTGTGCCGGAATTATACGCGATAATGAGAAGAAAGCAGCTGTTGCACGGAACAGATATGAACGGATGAAGGCGGATTATGACAAAGCGGCGACGCGTTATGAAGCTGCCGTAAAGAGAACCGGACACATATCAACATTGTGTAATATATATAATTGCAGCCGTGATGCGCTGATACACACGATGCATCAGATATATGACAGCACATTAAAACAGCAGATAGAGAAGGAAAATGAAATTAACAGTCTTCAGGCATATCTTGGCAATATCAAAGAGCATAAAGTGCCTGATTATGACAGCAGATTTGAAGCGGTTCTCGATTACCTCAGGGGTCGTTACGGAAATGCTGTCCGTGCGGGACGTGATGCCGGCGTGGATATGATAAGGGAATATCCATATCTGCCTTATGTGATCGTTGCCGGTGATGCGTATGATGCGATAGCGGCGGATAAGGTTATTTATTCGATGAACACCGGAACTTATATGGTTCCGATCATCAGAAACGAAATGGATTTCCCGGATGCAGGCAGTATGAATGCCGCATATAAGAGAATGGATTTTCTGTGGGATGAAGCGGCACTTGCAGCCGAGACAGATAATGTATCGGAGGAATTAAAGACGGCAAAAGAGAGTCTTGTGAGCATCCGCGATAAGGCCGAGGTTATAAGAGATGATATCGTGACCGCAAGAACTGTTTTAGAGGATGAACCGGCGGAAATAATCAAATCGGAGCTTGGTCAGATCGAAGAAGATATGGCACAGCTGCAGGATGAAATCGAGCTGTGTAACAGGACAATATCTAACGAAACTGTGAGAAATGAGGCTTTGAAGAAGGCTCTTGCAGCTGAAAAAGAACATCTTGATGAATGTATGGAACGCAGAAAGATGCTTGAAGATAATCTTGCGATTTATGCCGAACTTATCGGGCTGCGTGAGCGCAGAAAGAAAGTCCGTGCTGAGATGGATAAGGCCAGGGCGGAATACGATATTGCTGCCCGGAACGAGGAAAATCTTTCCGTGAAACTTGAAAATGCGGTCAATAATCGTGACAGAATAAGAGCTGATATTGATAGGGAGGATGAAGTCTATAATAGCATTTACAGACCGTATTACCGTGAAAATGATGATGCCGCCAACCCTGAGGGTATGCTTGAAGAGGCAGTCGATGCCAGGTTTGCGGCTTTGCAGGAGCTTATAACCGGCCGCAACGGTGATATAGAGGATAAGACAAGGCTTATGAATAACTGCCGCGCGGCAATGGATAAATCTGAGAGGAGCATAAAACGCAACGGTATGTCGCTTGAGGATGCCAAAGAGAATCTTGAAAAGGGACTGCTTGTAATACGCGATGAGGCATATATTGAGAACCTGCGTCGTGAAATTAACGATTCAGACCGCAAAGCGGCTGCCAAAGATTCCGAAATAGATGCACAGTCAGCTTCCAAAAACAGAATCGAAGGAAGCATTGAGCATGCGCGCAGGGTGTATGAGGAGAAATACGGCACATTTGAACGCACAAGCGATGATAATCCGAATGAGAGCATAGCTGTGTTCAGACATAAGATGTCTGAAATTACATCAAGACGGAGTGATATTAAATCGCAGATAAGACAGCTTGAAAATGATAACAGGGATGCGATGGTCATGGAACGCGACCTGGAAAGGATTGTCACCAATGCAGGACTTTCCGGACGTGAAACTGCTAATGGAATATTGATTGCGGATGTGTCTTCATATGATGAATTACGTAAAGAATATAACCGTGTTCTCAAAGAGGAAGACAGACTCAAAACAGATTTTTATAACAGAAAACAGAAACTTATAACTTCACTGGAGGACCTTAAGGCATATGAGCTTGCGCAGGAAATCATGGCATCGGTTGAGCTTCCGCAATGTGTGGCAGATGTGACGGCAATGGTGGATGGACTTAAGCAGACCAATGAGTGTATAGCACTTGAACGTGACAGAATTGACAAAAGTCTTGGTGAGATGGAACATATTAAGGACAGGTTTGAGGACAGATGTATACAGATATGCAGCAATATCAGAACCGAACTTGACAGACTTCCTAAGTTATCACGTATTACATTGGATGATGAGGTTATACCAATAATCACATTATCGGTTCCGTATATCAGGGAAGATATGTATAAGGACAGAATGTCAGTATATATCAATGAGACGGTGTCGGCGGCAGAAACCTTCCATTCTCCGGAAGACAAACTCAAATACATCAAGGGACGGCTTTCATGGAAGCGGTTGTTCTCAGTCGTAGTCCAGGATATGAACAGTATTAAACTCTCGCTTTACAAGAGGGAACATATTAAGGACCAGAGCCGTTATCTCAGGTACGAGGAGGCGGTCGGTAGTACCGGCCAGTCGCAGGGTATATACATACAGTTCCTTATAGCGATTATCAATTATATTGCGTGTCTGAATTCAGCCAATAAGGATTCTCAGATAACCGGTAATACTATTTTCATAGATAACCCATTCGGTGCGGCGAAGGATGTGTATATCTGGGAACCGATTTTCGGTATGCTTAAGACCAACCATGTCCAGTTAATCGTTCCGGCAAGAGGCGCCACACCGGCAATTACCAGAATGTTTGATGTGAATTACATTCTCGGACAGAAACTTGTGGCAGGCAGACAACAGACAGTTGTGGTCGATTACAGAAGTCAGGTTAAAGCCGATGAGATGGAATATGTGCAGCTTGATTACGAACAGTCAACAATCGAGGATTTTTTTAACACATGATTTTTGACATTGATATGCCGCTGTGATACAATAAATTATTAGAGAAAATTCCGCTTTACAGAATGAGAGGTAATTGGTGTGGACCGAGTTGAATTTGGAATTAAACTTGAACAGATAAATAAATTACGTGACAAAGGCGATTATGAGGCAGCGGCCAAGGTCGTTGAAACAATCGAATGGCGTAAAGTCAAGAAATGGTCAGAACTTGCCATTGCCGAGGACGTTTATGAGAGAGCCGGAAGGCTTAAGGATGCACGCAATATCTGTGTGTATGCCTATAATAGAAATCTCGGTGGCAAGAGGCTTATATATAAGCTCACGGAGATATCAATTGCGATAGATGATCTTGATGAAGCCGATGATTTGTATAACGAATTTGTAGAGGCAGCACCGAGGGATACGGAAAAATATATCCTTATGTATAAGCTTAACAAGGCACGCAAGGCGCCGGTTGAACGCCTTATAGAGATTCTTGAAGAGTACAAGCAGAGTGAACTTGACGAGCAATATGAATATGAACTTGCAGAATTGATGAATGTGTGCGTGAATGTGATGATCTGATTCTCTGGTTCAATGAAGGAGAATATGTTGAGAAGGCATTGAGGCTTAAGAACCGCTATGCCAAGCTTACCAAATCACAGCAGGCCAAGCTTGATATGATGGAAGAATACCGCGCGGCCGGTATGGAATACAGCACGGTTATGCCGGAATATGACAGCGAACCTGATATTGAACATGAGGAAGTTAAGGAACTTGAACCGCAGGAAGAATACAAGGTACAGGAAAAAGATTATTCTATATATGATACTCAGAACATACAGGCACAGCTTGCCGAAAGCATGGCGAAGATTCTTGGTGGAATAAACGGTCCGGGAGAAGAAGAGGCGGTTGAGCCGGAAATAACCGAACCGGCCGGAATTGAAGAACCGTCGGAGACCACTGAAGCCGTGGAACCGTCGGAGACCACTGAATTCATGGAACCGGAGGAAGACACATGGGAAGAGCCGGAAGAAACCGAAGAGCCCGAAGAACAGCCGGAGGCGGAGAAAGAACCGGAAGAACAGCCGGAGGCGGAGAAAGAACCGGAAGAAGCCGAAGAACAGCCGGAAGTAGAGAAAGAGTCTGAGCCGGACAGTATTGAAGATAAGTATAAAGATATATATGAGGGCATAGACGAACCGACCAAGGAAATCCGGATTAATACGCATCATTGGAACAGATACAGAAGCGTTATGGAAGATGACACTAAAGAACCGATGACAGCAGATGTTCCGTTGCCTGAGGGAGCGCTTCCTAAATATATCGTTGAGAAGAGTGAGATGGAGGGCGAGGCCGGTACCAATCCTGAATTCATTATAGAAGATTTTGAGACAATCATAGAGAAGCAGGAAGAACCGGTGGAAGAAGAGAGCGTCGCAGAGGCAGCTGAACCTGAAGAAGATGATGAGTACATGGTCAGACTGGTAACCGAAGATGACGAACCGCAGGAGGAACCGGAAACCAATGAGACAGAGCCGGAAGAGTCATTGGAAGAAGCTGTGAAAAAAACAGTTTCGGAAGCTGCAGAGCCGGAGGAAAGTGAAGTAATAGACGGTCAGATGGACATAATGCAGTGGATGGAATCCATGCAGGATACAGCCGTAGAAGATACACCGGAAACTGATACGGAAACTGAAGCTGCAGAGCCGGAGAAAATACCCGATGATGAACAGATGATCAATGATGTAGCGGAAGATGCCATTAATGATATTGCAGCCAGACTTATGGCCGAAGTCAGGGAAGAACTGGATGCCAGAGCCGGTGAAGAAGCACTGACAATGATTGCCGAAGAAGAGTACATTGATGATGAAGCTGACGATGCCGGAGAAATAATGGCTGATGATGAGGCAGAAGAAGAATTTTCGGAAGAAGAGATTGCCGCATATGAGGAAGAACACAGTGCGGCTGAAGATGAGATAACGGCTGCGGCTGAAGATGAGATGACGGCTGCGGTTGAAGAAGACAACGACAATGACTATGTCCTTAAGCCTTCGGAACGCCGGTATCTGCAGAAATATCTCTTCATCAGCGGAATGGAAGAGACAGCTGCCGAGATTATCAATAATAAGAAACGTGAAGTCCCGGACGGAACCTCTGCACACGGTAATATTGCCGTAGTCGGAAGGGCCAAGACCGATAAAACGGATTTTGCAATCGATTTATTCAAGGCGCTGCACTCGGAGGACAACAATAAGAAACTGCGCATAGCCAAGACCAATGCGGCGGCTATAAACAGTAAAAGTATATTGGCATCTGCGGATAAGCTTAAGGGAATCACTCTTATCATAGAAAATGCCGGACAGCTTACCAAAGAATCGGCCAGGGAACTTGCACAGGTAATGGAAGGCGATACAGAATCAATGCTTGTAATCATAACAGGTGAGGATTATTCGATTAACCGTGTTTTTACAGAAGTTCCGGATCTTTCGAGAATGTTTGACTATCGTGTTGAGGTCAGAAGATATTCGGTAAATGAACTTGTGGCAGCAGCTAAGGACTATGCGCGTGAGAAAGGTTATATTATAGGAGAGAAAGCATTACTTAAATTATACCTTCTTGCAGGAGGCATTGATACCGGAGATGCTACCAAAGCAGTTGAAAGTATCAGAGAGATTGTGGATGATGCGATTGAACGCGGCAGCCACAAGGGAAAACGCCGGACATCCAGGAAAAACGGCGGGTTGATCATACTTAAAGACAAAGATTTTATATCGTGACGAAGGAGACAGAAGGATGCTTGAAGAATTGAAAGAAAAAGTTCTTGATGCGAATCTTGAACTTGTAAGACAGGGACTTGTAATTTATACATGGGGCAATGTGAGCGGGATTGACCGTGACAGTAATCTTGTTGTAATTAAGCCAAGCGGCGTTGATTATGACGGAATGAAAGCATCTGATATGGTAGTTGTTGACCTTGACGGTAATGTTGTGGAAGGAAGTTACAGACCGTCTTCGGATACGCCGACGCATGTGGAATTATATAAGCATTTTAAGGACATGGGTGCGGTGGTTCATACACATTCACATTGGGCAGTTTCATTTGCGCAGGCAGGAATGCCTATTACGGCATTCGGAACAACCCATGCAGATTATTTCTACAATGATATAATCTGTACAAGGGCATTGACCAAAGACGAAGTGGAAAGTGATTATGAGACCAATACAGGTAAAGTAATCATCGAGGCGATAGACGGAACGGATGTTATGGCTACACCGGGAATACTTGTCCGTAACCATGGACCGTTTGTGTGGGGCAAGGACCCTGCCAATGCGGTATACAATGCAACTGTTATGGAACATGTTGCGGAAATGGCATATAATACAATGGTACTGGACCCGAGAGCACAGAGAGTTCCGCAGTATCTTCTGGACAAGCATTATAACCGTAAACACGGAGCCAATGCTTACTATGGACAAGATAACAGATAGACAGTAAATAACCGCGGTACTTGTGATATGTACCGCGGTTTTATTCTGTAATTATTTATCTAAATCCGATGTGCAGCACGGACATTTAACAGCTTTGATGTTAATTTCCGACATGCAGTAAGGACAGATTTTTGTAGTCGGCTCAGCCGGCTTTTCTTCTTTCTTCTTAATATTTCTGAAGGCATTGATTGTCTTGACTACAATGAAAAGACAGAGTGCCGTGATGAAGAAAGTGATGACACAATGGCTGTGAATGCAGAACCAATAATCATACCTACGGCAAGATCGATTACGTTTCCCTTGGATATAAATTCCTTGAATTCGTTAAGTATTTTTTTCATGTGTGCCTCCTGCGTGTGTATCGTCCGCATCTGTAGTATTGCGCGGAACAATGTAAGCTCTGACTTTAATTATCCTGTTTTTGTCACATTTTTCGACTATGAACTTAAGCCCGTCAAGGTCGACTTCGTCGCCTTCCTGCGGCAGCCGTTCAAGGTGTTTGACAATGAGACCTCCGATCGAATCATAATATTCTGAAGCATCCTCGTCCTTAGGAAGTTCAAAGATATCATCAATATCGTTAAGTTTGGCAGAACCTGATAAAAGGTACTCAGTATCATTGACTTTGACAATGTCATCCTCTTCATCATAGTCATACTCATCACGTATTTCACCGACAATTTCTTCAAGAAGATCTTCAAGTGTAATCATTCCGACGGTGGAACCATATTCATCAACAACTATGGTAAAATTGTTGGAGGTCTTACGCATCTCGGTCATAAGTTCCGAAATATCCTTGAATTCGTATGTATAATATGGTTTACGAAGAATATTGCGGACATTGAATTCGGTTCCTTTGTCACAGAGAAGAAGGTCCTTAACATTAATAATACCTATCACGTTATCGACATTATCCTCATATACCGGAAGACGGGTGTATTTATCCTCGCGGAACACCTCAACAATCTCTTCGTAGGTACTGTTTACGGAGATACATGTCATATCAATGCGGGGTATCATTACGTCCTTGGCCTGGGAATCCCCGAAATCAAACACATTGCTTATCATGGCATGTTCGTCATTCTCGATAACGCCTTCTTCGTGGCTTACATTGACGAGAGTACGAAGTTCATCCTCGGTTATGGAAGCCTGGTTCTTGTCAGACTTAAATCCGAGTATAAAAAGAAATGCCGATGAGACCTTGTTCAATATAAAAATTACCGGTGTAAACACTATCATAAGCAGCCAGATTATGCTGCTGTATGCCGGCGCAATTTTATCCGCATTGGCGGTTGCGATGGTCTTTGGCGTTATCTCACCGAAGATGAGAACCACGACCGTCATGATTCCGGTTGCAATGCTGACGGCGGAATTGCCGAAAAGCGACTGCGCAACCATCGTCGCAAGCGCTGAAGCTGAAATGTTTACAAGGTTGTTGCCGATAAGAACGGCGCTGAGCATTTTGGCGGAATTCTCACGAATCTTGAGAACTCTGGCAGCTCTTTTGTTGCCGTCGTCTGCGAGTGAACGCATACGAATGAGATTAACCGAGACAAATGATGTCTCAGCAGATGAAAAAAATGATGACAGAGCAATAAGCACTACAAGTGCTACTATCTGTATCGCGACACTGGGGTCCAAAGTATCAACTCCTTTAAATTTTTTTATGTATATGATAATAACATTTATATATGAATAATTCAACAAATTTATTGGATAACGATGTAAAATTGTGCTATACTAAAATATCCGAATGCTTAAGGAGAGACAGAATATGTATATAATAGCGGGACTCGGTAATCCTGAGTCCAAATACGATAAAACGAGACATAATATAGGTTTCAGGCTGATAGATGAACTGGCGGTCAGAAACGGGATAACATTCAGCGACAGGAAACATAACGGACTTGTTGGTAAGGGCATTATAAGCGGAGAGAAAGTAATTTTACTCAAGCCGCTCACATACATGAACCTCAGCGGTGAATGTGTAGGTCCTGCAGCAGATTATTATAAAGTAGAGCCTGAGAATGTAATCATTCTCTTCGACGACATCAGTCTTGATGTCGGCAGAATCAGAATCCGCAAGAAAGGCAGTGCCGGTGGGCATAACGGAATCAAAAGCATTATTGCGCACCTTGGAAGTGAGAACTTTCCACGTCTTAAATTTGGTGTCGGAGATAAGCCGAAGGAAATGGATCTTGCCGATTATGTTCTCGGAAGATTTTCATCCCAGGATGAGGCTACGGTATCCGAAGGAATTAAAAGGGCGTGCGAGGCGGTTGAATGCATGATCGGTGAAGGATGCGATGCAGCCATGAACAAATATAACGGGTAGGAATTATGAATGTATTGGAACTGCCGGTCCGCGAACTGGCATACTATGATAATATAATATACGACCTGAAGAAAACAGGCAGGGTGCCGGTGGCTTTTGGATGCGTTGAGCAGCAGAAGCCGCACTTTATTTATGGAGTAGGTAAGGAGTTTAAGTACAGACTTATCGTGACCTATAATGAAATAAGGGCAAGGCAGATTTACGAGGATTACCGTGCAATGGACCGTAATACGGTATATTATCCGGCGAGGGATTTTATTTTCTATAGTGCGGACATACACGGAAACCAGCTTGCGAAGGAACGTCTTGAAGCAGTTCACAGACTTTCGGAAGAACCGTCCTTGACGGTAGTGACGACAATTGACGGCTGTATGGATAAACTTATGCCTCCACAGGTATATGAGCGGTACACGATAAGAATAGCGGCGGATGATGACATTGATGTGGACGAACTTGCAGAGAAACTTTCGCTTATGGGATATGAACGCTGTGCCCAGGTTGAATTTGGAGGACAGTTTGCAATCAGGGGCGGAATAATTGATGTATATCCGCTCACAGCAGAGAATCCGTACAGAATAGAACTCTGGGATACACAGGTGGACTCCATAAGAAGTTTCGATGCCGAAAGCCAGCGTTCGATTGAGAATGTCGAAGATGTGACAATTTTTCCGGCAATAGAACTTATTCCGGATGATAACATGGCGGATGCGATGGAAAGCCTTGAAAAAGAGACAAAAGAGTATGCCGCACGGCTTGAGAAAGATAACAGACTGGCGGAAGCAGCACAGATTAAGAAGAATTTTGAGCAGCTTAAGGAGAAACTTTTTGTCCTTAAAGATTACACCGGATGTGACAGTTATATAAATTCATTTGTTAAGACGGGTGTTTCATTAATTGATTATTTTGACCGGCAGAGTACACTTGTTGTGCTGGATGAGCCGAACCGGATTGATGAGAAAATGCGTGTATCAACAAAGGAATTCAGTGAAAGCATGTCTCACAGGCTGGAGAAGGGAAATATCCTTCCGTCACAGACGGATGTGCTTTTCGGAGAGGGCGAAATTTACGCCAAAATAGGTGCAAGATATGCGATGGCGGTTGCGACACTTGACTGCAGGCTCCCGCTTCTGCAGGTATCGGGACATTATAATATCAACTCCAAAAGTATCGCATCATATAATAATTCTTTTGAAACATTAATATCCGATATCAATTCATGGAAAAAGCAGAAATATCGCATTATTCTTATGTCATCATCAAGAACAAGAGCACAGAGACTTGCGTCGGACTTAAGGGATAACGGCGTGACAGCTATATATTCCGATAGCGCAGACAGAGAACCTGTCGAAGGCGAGGTTATGACACTTGGAGGCAGATTAAGACGCGGATATGAATATCCGGATCTTAGATTTGTTGCCGTTGCGGAGGACGATATTTTCGGTACATCCAGGAAAGAGCGGAAGAAAACCAGAAATACCCAGGGAACACCGATTTCGGGATTTGCGCAGCTGAACATAGGTGATTATGTAGTGCATGAAAATCACGGACTTGGAATTTATCGTGGTATTGAGAAAATCGAGGTCGACAAGGTCGAGAAAGATTACATTAAGATAGAGTATGCCGGCGGCGGTAATTTGTACATTCTGGCAACACAGCTGGATATGATACAGAAATATGCCGATGCCGAAGCTAAGAAACCAAAGCTTAATAAGCTTGGAACCGCTGAGTGGACCAGAACCAAATCCCGTGTCAAGACGGCTGTAAGGCAGGTGGCAGATGAACTGGTGAAACTTTATGCGATAAGACAGCAGAAGGAAGGATACCAATTCAGTCCGGATACACCGTGGCAGAGGGAGTTTGAAGAACTTTTTCCGTATGAGGAGACGGCCGATCAGCTTGGTGCGATAGAAGATACCAAAAAAGACATGGAAAGCCGCAAGATAATGGACAGACTCATCTGCGGGGACGTTGGATATGGCAAAACGGAGATTGCAATGAGGGCTGCGTTTAAAGCTGTGCAGGATAACAAACAGGTGGCATATCTTGTGCCTACGACCATCCTTGCCAAGCAGCATTTTACCGGTTTTGACCAGAGAATGAAGGATTTCGGCGTCAATGTTAAAATGTTGTCCCGTTTCTGCACACCGAAAGAAATCAGGGAAACTATTGAAGGCCTTAAAAAAGGTCTTGTTGACGTTGTGGTCGGAACACACAGAATACTCTCTAAGGATATAGTATTTAAGGACCTCGGACTTCTTATAATAGATGAAGAACAGCGCTTCGGCGTTACACACAAAGAGAAAATCAAGCAGCTCAAGGACACGGTGGATGTTATAACACTCACGGCAACACCGATTCCAAGGACGCTTCACATGAGTCTCATAGGAATCAGGGACATGAGCGTATTGGAAGAGCCGCCGGTGGACAGACTTCCTATACAGACGTTTGTTACGGAATATGATGAAGAGATGGTCCGTGAAGCCATTAACCGTGAACTTGCCCGTGGCGGACAGGTATACTATGTTTATAACAGAGTTCAGGGCATAGACGAATTTGCCCTGAACATAAGCAAACTTGTTCCGGATGCCAATGTAGCTTTTGCGCACGGACAGATGCATGAGCGTGAACTTGAGAAAATAATGGTCGATTTTGTCAACGGAGACATAGATGTACTTGTATCGACTACAATCATTGAGACCGGACTTGACATACCGAATGTTAATACTATTATCATACATGATTCAGACAGGTTCGGTCTGTCACAGCTCTATCAGCTCCGCGGACGTGTCGGCCGTTCCGGCCGTGTGGCATATGCTTTTCTTATGTACAGACGCGATAAAATCCTCCGCGAAATTGCCGAAAAGAGGCTCAGCGCAATCAGGGAATTTACCGAACTGGGTTCCGGTTTTAAAATCGCCATGAAAGACCTTGAAATCCGTGGTGCAGGCAATATTCTGGGTGAGGAACAGCACGGACATATGGAAGCTGTGGGATATGATTTGTATTGCAAACTTCTTAACGAGGCAGTCGCCAATCTTAAAGGAATCGATACCGGTGAGGATTTCGAGACGGTCGTGGATATAGATGTGGATGCTTTTGTGCCGGCAACCTATATAAGAAGCGAGGCTCAGAAACTGGATATATACAAGAGGATTGCGGCTATTTCGACAGCGGAAGAATTGTCCGATATGACGGACGAACTTATGGATCGTTTCGGAGATGTTCCTAAGTCGGCAATGAACCTTATGCGCACAGCGTATATCAAATCAATCGCGCATAAGGAATACATTCTTGAAATCAAGGCCGGACGCAAGGAAATGAAGATTAAGATGTTCCCGAAGGCTAAGATAGATCCGCTTAAGATTCCTGAATTTATCCGGAGTTACGGAAACAGAATGCGGTTTACCAACGGTGAAATACCATATTTCACATATTATTTTGACAAAGAAGAAGTAAAAAACAGCGACAGTTATATTAAAACAGTTACTTCGGTAATAGAAAGCATGAATGTGCTTGGAGGACAGTGATGAAAATTCTTGTTATTTTTACCGGTGGGACCATTGGCAGTGAAGCATCCGGTGAGTATATCAGCATTGACGGAATCAAACCGTACAAATTATTACAAATGTATGCGGATGCATACCCTGATGAGGCCCGGGATGTCAGGTTTGATACAGAATCTCCGTATACAGTGTTAAGTGAGAATGCTGATGGAAATACTTTTAAGAAACTTTTTGATGCGGTAAGTCAGGGAGTGGATGCCGGATATGACGGAATTATTGTAACACACGGAAGCGATACGCTCCAGTATGGCGCAGCTGTCGCGGCATATGCAGCCGGATGTGATTCAATTCCGGTAATTATGGTCGCGAGCAATTATGTGCTTGAAGATGGACGGTCCAACGGACTGGTTAATTTCCGCTCGGCGGTACTTTTTATAAAGGGAAGATACGGAACCGGTGCCTATGCGGCATATGCCAACAGAGGCGGCAGATGCAGGATTCACTGCGCGCTCGAGCTGATGCCGCACAGAATGTTTGATGATTCCTTGCATAGTGTGAATGAGGAATATTACGGTGAATTTGATGACAGAAGATTTATAAGGACGAACCATGCGTGCCCAAAATACGGCAGAATACAAGAAACACCGGAAACTCCGGACGGATGTATTGGAATAATGTGTATGAGTGTACATCCTGGAATGGTATGTCCTGAGATAACTGACAGTGTGAAAGCAGTTATTATTGAAAGTTATCATTCCGGAACTGTATGCACGGATTATCGTCCGTTTTGTGAAATGCTTGAAAGGGCAGCAACACTTTCAATACCGGTTTATCTTGTCGGAGCATACGAAGGGCAGGATTATGAGAGCTGCGCAGCATATAAACATATGGGAATACGGGTGCTAAGCAAAATTCCTCAGGCAGTTGCATATGTGGGAATCTGGCTTGGCGTTATTTAGAAACCAACGTATAATCACGCTCAAAAAGCTCATTGCACAGCTGTTCTTTCAGAACGGTCCAGTCAACTCTGGCAAGCAGTTTTTCGCAGATGAAAGACTTGCTTTTCTGCCGGTACCGGGGCATCTGATTGTGTGAGAGAATGTTGGATAACTCATTTTTCCACAGCCATGACATCTGGCTGGCTTTGAGAACGGACGGGTTGTCTGTGGCAGGACGTACTTCATCGATTATGACTTTCCGGTTGTCTTCGTATATGCAAAGTATTCCCCAATAATCCGGAATGTGCCCGGCGACATGTTTTACATGCCTCAGTCCGGTTACAATATAATTAGAGTCACAGAACTTGTTGTAATCTTTGACCTGGCGTTCCAGCCGGTCATATGTGTCGGCATTGCTTTTGATTTCCAGCCCGACAATGCGTTGCGGAAGAACCATGACAACATCGGCACGCGAACGGCCCATATTCAGTTCCTCAAGAATACGGGATTTGCCGAAGCGTTCCTCCAGATAATAAAAAAGAGGCTCGCGTATATCTTTATCGTATAGCATATATTTTCTCCTAAAAATGTGTGAATTCTTGTAATTGACACATTTATATGATAAAATATTATTAATTAAATGTAAATATGGGGAATCAGGGAAAATAAAAACATGTACCAGAACAGAGAAAATATAAAGAATTTAATATTGTACCTTGTGGACCTGGTGTCAGTCTTTGTCAGCTATTTTGTAGCTAACTGCATATGGCTCGGTCTTGTCAAAGGATATCATATACTTCATAGAGCAGAGCTGCTTGATGCACTTGGAATAGTGTTGTTTTCATTTGCTATTGTTGTATTTATTTTTAATGTGAACAGGGATTTCTTTAAGCGGAATACGTATGAAGAATTTATGTACTGCCTGAAGATAAATCTTATTTTTGCAGCAGTTTACGCGGTCCTTCTTTTTGTGAAAGGCAATTCCGATCTCGCATCAAGAGGAGTGTTTGTTATTACACCGATTCTTAATATCGGAGTGATGCACGCGGCTCATTATGCAGTGAAATACTACCTCACAAGGGTTTACAGTAAGAAAAAGAAAAATGTCCAGTTTTTCCTTGTCACGACTAAGGAACGTGCGGTGTATGCGGTTGAACAGCTTAAGAAAAACGAGAGCTGGGTAAGCAGAATCTATGGAATGTGTATCGTGGATGATAATATGACGGGCCAGGAAATTGACGGAGTTCCGGTTTGCGCCGACAATGATACTTTCATAGATTATATACGTAAAGAAGTTGTTGATGAGGTTTTTATCGATGTGCCGTATGCGACCGGTGCATCACTCAGACAATACATTATGGAATTAGAGAATATGGGTGTCGTTGTACACCTTAATATAGAGATTCTTGAGAATTTCAATGATTTCAAGAAATCATTGTCAATGCTCGGCAATATACCCGTCATCACTTTTGCCAATAATTATTATGATGCCAATAAAATGCTCATTAAGAGGATTATGGACATCATCGGTTCGCTGGTGGGAATTGTTTTGACATTAATTGTCACTGTTTTTCTCGCTCCGGTACTTCTTATAGAGTCACCGGGTCCGCTCATTTTCAAGCAAAAGAGGGTTGGCAAGAACGGCAGATATTTCTATCTGTACAAATTCCGTTCCATGTACAAGGATGCGGAAGAACGTAAGAAGTCGCTGATGGCTCAGAACGAGATGAAGGGTCATATGTTCAAACTCAAGGATGATCCCCGTATAACCAAGGTGGGTAAATTTATCCGTAAGACAAGCATAGACGAGCTTCCGCAGTTTTTTAACGTTCTGCGCGGCGATATGAGCCTTGTCGGAACGAGACCTCCGACAGTTGATGAGTTCAAGAAGTACGAGGGATATCACAAGAGAAGACTCAGCATGAAACCGGGTATTACCGGTATGTGGCAGGTCAGCGGAAGAAATAATGTCAGCGACTTTGAAGAAGTTGTCAAACTTGACCTTGAATATATTGATAACTGGAATATAGGACTTGATTTTAAGATACTTTTTAAGACAATAGGAATCGTGTTCGGACACAAGGGAGCCACTTAAGGATGGATATTAGGATTTTAATTGCCGCTCATAAACCATACGGATTTGCGCAGGATGATATTTATATGCCGGTTCAGGTCGGAGCCGCGCTCAATGATAAATTCGGTGCGGCATGTGATGATACGGGTGATAATATATCGGACAAGAATCCGTATTACTGTGAACTGACTGGCTTATACTGGATGTGGAAGAATGTCAAAGCTGATTATTGCGGACTTGTGCATTACAGGAGATATTTTGCTGTGCGCGGATGCAGGCGGCTGTTTGGCAGGAACAAATACGACGCCATAGCCGGACGCAAGGATATTGAAAAACTTCTTGCGGATTGTGATATCATTCTTCCTACCAAGAGACATTATTATATTGAGAGCCTTTATTCACATTATGCGCATACGCATTACGGGGAACATCTCGATATTACACGTGATATCATACATGATAAGTATCCGGAATATATTGAAAGCTATGATAAGGTAATGAAACAGCGCAGCGGTCATATGTTTAATATGATGATCATGAGCCGTGACAAACTGGATGCTTATTGTACCTGGCTGTTTGATATTCTTGGAGAACTTGAAAAACGTGTGGATTATAAGGGCTATGATGCTTTTCAGGCAAGGCTTTTTGGCAGAGTGAGTGAATTGCTGTTGAATGTATGGGTGGTTCACGGAGGATACCGTTACAGAACGCTTCCGACTGTCAGTACGGAACGCATGGCGTGGGGACGTAAGATCAAGTCTTTTATCACCGCCAAATTTGGTGGACGCAAATACGATAAAAGTTTCTAAAGGCTATAACAAAAAGGCCGTCCGGTGAAATTCACCGGACGGCTTATTAAATGTCTTAATATTCTTAATTAAGCCTGTGGACCTGCACTTACGAGTGCCTTACCTGCATCGTTGCCTTCGTATTTAGCGAAGTTCTTAACGAATCTTGCAGCAAGATCTTTAGCCTTAGCTTCCCACTCTGAAGCATCAGCATATGTGTCACGAGGATCAAGGATTCCTGAATCTACACCAGGGAGTTCTGTAGGAACTTCGAAGTTGAAGTAAGGAATTGTCTTAGTAGGAGCATTCTTGATATCTCCGTTAAGGATAGCATCAATGATTCCACGGGTATCTTTGATGGAGATACGCTTTCCTGTTCCGTTCCATCCTGTATTAACAAGGTATGCCTTAGCACCGCTTGCCTGCATCTTCTTAACAAGCTCTTCTGCATACTTGGTAGGATGAAGCTCGAGGAATGCCTGTCCGAAACATGCTGAGAATGTCGGTGTAGGCTCTGTGATTCCACGCTCTGTACCTGCAAGCTTAGCAGTGAATCCTGAAAGGAAGTAGTACTGTGTCTGCTCAGGAGTAAGAACTGATACCGGAGGAAGTACTCCGAATGCATCTGCTGAAAGGAAGATTACGTTCTTAGCTGCAGGAGCTGATGAAATAGGACGAACGATGTTCTTGATATGGTTAATAGGATAAGATACACGAGTATTCTCTGTTACGCTCTTATCTGTGAAATCAATCTTACCGTTCTCATCAAGTGTTACGTTCTCAAGGAGAGCGTCACGAGTGATTGCATTGTAGATATCCGGCTCTGAATCCTTATCAAGGTCGATAACCTTAGCATAGCATCCGCCCTCGAAGTTGAATACGCCGTTATCATCCCAGCCGTGCTCATCATCACCGATAAGGAGACGCTTAGGATCTGTTGAAAGTGTAGTCTTACCTGTTCCTGAAAGACCGAAGAAAATAGCTGTATTTTCACCGTTCTTATCAGTGTTGGCTGAGCAGTGCATAGAAGCGATGCCCTTAAGTGGGAGATAGTAGTTCATCATTGAGAACATACCTTTCTTCATCTCTCCGCCGTACCATGTGTTAACGATTACCTGCTCACGGCTTGTAATGTTGAACATAACAGCTGTCTCAGAGTTAAGACCGAGTTCTTTATAATTCTCAACCTTAGCCTTGGATGCATTGTAAACAACGAAATCCGGCTCGAAGTTCTTAAGTTCTTCTTCGGTTGGTTTAATAAACATATTGGTAACGAAATGTGCCTGCCAAGCAACTTCAACGATGAAACGGATAGCCATACGTGTATCCTTGTTAGCTCCGCAGAATGCATCTACTACATAAAGCTTCTTATTAGAAAGTTCTTTGATTGCAAGATCCTTAACTGCAGCCCATGCTTCCTGTGAAGCAGGATGGTTATCGTTCTTGTATTCATCGGATGTCCACCATACAGTGTCCTTTGAATTCTCATCAACAACGATGAATTTATCTTTAGGAGAACGTCCTGTATAGATACCTGTCATAACGTTAACGGCACCGAGTTCGCTGACCTGACCCTTTTCGTATCCTTCAAGGTCTTTTTTGGTCTCTTCCTCGAATAACATCTCGTAAGAAGGATTGTGTACAATTTCAGTAGCACCGGTAATACCGTATTTGCTTAAATTAAGTTCTGACATTTTGCATTTACCTCTTTTCTTTCTTAGTGTGTATTTCTCTTTCCATATTATACATAATTCATTTTTAAAATCAATAAAATAAATCTAAATTTTTTATCTAAATTACAAAAAAAGCTTTAAAACTTATATTTTTAATATTTACATTGAAGTTATTGATAAATATGTATATTATATAATTAATAACAGCCGGGTACACGGAGGAATTTATTAATGAAAAAGATAATTATAGTCGGTGGAGGAATCGCGGGACTCGCAGCGGGCATATACGGTTTGAAGGCCGGAATGGCTGCTGAGATATATGAGAAAAATCCGGTTGCCGGCGGAAGCTGCAGCGGATGGTACAGCGGAGATTATTTTATCGACAACTGCATACACTGGCTGACCGGAACCAAACCCGACACGCCGCAGTACGGAATCTGGCAGGAACTTGGGGTAATCCGCGCCGGGGAAGCGTTTGTTGAGCGCAGTTCTTTTTACCGCTCCGAACTTGATGGCCAGACGATTACGCTGTGGCGCGACATTGACCGGACAGAGAAGGAAATGCTGGAACTTTCGCCGGAGGATCGTGATGAAATTCATCGTTTCATAGAATACACCAAGCTGGGTGTCAATCTCCAGGAACCGCGCGAGAACACGCTTGATATATTTGACGCATTCAAAGAACTTGGCGGTTCGGGAAACCACAGCAAGATATTGAAAACCATGATTGAGTACATGGGGATGAATCTTGAGGATCTGTCCGGACGTTTTAAACATCCGCTTCTTAAGAAGGTCATGCTTGATTTTATGGCCAAGGAGTACGAGGCATACTGGCTTGTGATGGCGTATGCTTTTTTTACGGCGGGCAACGGGGATCTGCTTAAGGGCGGTTCGGTCGAGATTGTAAGGAGAATGGAAAAACAGTTTAACGAACTCGGAGGAATCCTTCATTTCAATTCTCCGGTATCTTCAATAATAATAGACAAACGCAAATTTAACATGAACATACCTGTATTCGATAAGAAATCCGTTAATTTCTATTCGATGAAGAAGATAACGGCGAGAAACGCAAAGGGAATTGAGCTTGCTGACGGAACGCAGATTGAGGCTGATTACATAATCTGCGCATGTGATATAAATTACACTTTTAATGCTTTGCTTGGCAAAAAATACACACCACGTTCCGTGCGGGCCGTCTATAAGGATCGCAAAAACAACCCTGTTTACAGTTCTTTTCAGGCTGCATTTGCCGTGGATTCGCCGGTTGACGAAATTGACGACACACTTTCTTTTGATTGCGAGCCGGTGGATGTCGGCTGCCATTCGTATGACAGGATATGCGTGAAAAACTACAGAATTTACGGTGATTTTATCGCGCCAAAGGGTCATACGGTTTTGCAATGCAGCATTGTACAATATAAGGAAGATTATCGTTTCTGGGAGAAACTTTATGAGAACCGCGACCGCTACAATATGATGAAACATAATATTGCCGAGGCCATCCGCTATAGGATAGAAACAAAGTTTCCGCAGTATGCCGACAGAATCAAAGTTATCGACTGTTGGACACCGGCAACGTATGCACACCGCGACAACTGTTACAAGGGTGCATACATGCGGTTCATCACAACCGCCACAAACCGCAATGCGTTTCTTTCAAGCGGTATCCGCGGATTGCGGAATGTTGTTCTGGCAAGCCACTGGCTCAGGTATCCGGGCGGAGTTCCTACCGCTGCGGCGATGGGCAGACATGCGGTCAGGATTATTGAGAAGATTAACGGAGAGTGACACTCCCGGATTCATATTTTCATATACTCTGCATACAATGTACAAACAGTGATGCAGGGGGAACCCGTTGAAGGAGTATATCGAAGAAAGAGCGATAAAGATGGCGGAGTACATAATAGAGAATAAAACCACCGTCAGACAGACTGCCAAGGAATTCGGCATCAGCAAGAGTACGGTACATAAGGATGTAACCGAACGCCTTGCCGGGATTAATCCGGTGCTTGCCGCGCAGGCGCGCAAGGTACTTGACGTTAATAAGTCGGAACGCCATATCCGTGGGGGAATGGCAACCAAAGAGAAATACTCACATATGAGATAGAGCCTGAATCAGCCTGCTGCGGAGTGCGGCAGGCTGATTTTTGGTATGGTGACGTGGGATTGCGTGCAACTGGGGAGAAACTTGGCTGATGAAGGTAATGGTAGAAACGAATATTTAAAAAGTGGTTAAAAAGTGGATAGTCCGTATAAGGTGTAAAAATTATGCCTAAAGTAAAGCTACAGCCAAGAATATGAGAATCTATCTCATAAAATTGTTGCAAAAATAAAAAAACAGGATATAATAAGGATAAAGGTAAGAAATTTGGATAAATGGAGGTAAATAAGATGTTATGCCAATTTACAGTGAGAAATTTTAAGAGCATTCGGGATGCGGTAACATTTGACATGCAGGCTACCGCCATTTCTGAACATGAAGACAGAATTATAAAAGATAAAGATGAGGAATTATATTTACCGGTATCTGCTGTATACGGACCAAATGGCGGAGGAAAATCTAACGTTCTTGAAGCATTGCATAGTCTGGTTACGAAAGTACTGAGACCATTATATGCTACAAGTAATAACGAAGAGATTGCAATAAAAATGAAAAAGCTTGTGATAGAGCCGTTTGCGTTTGATGAAGAGACGAGAAACAAGCCAACAGAATTTGAACTGTTTTTTAGAACGAAAATGGCAGAGTATCGCTATGAATTGACTGTAAAAAGAGAAATAATTGAATACGAAAGGTTAGACCGTATAAAATTAGACACAGGGCGAAAATCAGCACTTTTTGAACGGAATGAAGATGAAATTACTTTAAAAGGTGCATTTGCAAGATTGAAAACCAGTGATGAATTATCCGATACATTGCCGT
>ERZ1673741.1053-NODE-1053-length-24626-cov-43.632127_pt1 | contig 24626 bp, 30 predicted proteins | sample MGYA00580209_ERZ1673741 | MGnify/ENA primary metagenome ERZ1673741 (study PRJEB41218, sample SAMN15661754) | gut metagenome | host: Homo sapiens | place: Canada: London | collected 2015-08-20/2019-03-30 | study: EMG produced TPA metagenomics assembly of... | reverse complement strand
GACAAACAGCGGCTTTTGAATGGTTGGCGGTAAAGGATACCGCCGCTAAAACAAAGCCGCTCATATAGAAAGAAAACGCCCAAAATCGCCCCGAAACTATACAGCGGGAAACGGACGCCCCTATTTTTACGGAGGGAGGTGATGACTGTGGAGGATATGAAAACTGGCTTTGTAGAGAGAATCGGCGGCACGATTTTCGTTGTCAACGCAATGCCCGCAGAGAACGCAGAGCACACGCAGGAGGAGCTTGTAAAGGCTCTGATTGCAAGAGAAGCAATGGCTTTGCAGGAAGCGGAGATTGCCTGATTGACTTTACGCACAGCCATGCGCTTTGGAGATTTTTCAAAAAGTATCTCAAAACCACTTGACAGAAGGGAACTGTACTTGAAGAAGTTGGCACCATGCTTGCAAGAGGGACATAAGAAACAGTTTTATACCATCGTTACAAAGGATGGACAGCCGTTGTATGCCAAGCCTTAATATCTGCAGGAGAGCCGACGATATATGTTTCCGTATCTTCCGTAAAGTCAACAATTATGCCAACCGAAGCAATATCCGCGCAATGTTCAAAAAAATTCATCATAAAAGTTTATTCCTTACCATATAAAGTTGTTTTTCAAATTATCATTCTTGGAAATTTTCCTGTACTCACTCGGTGTGATCCCTGTTCTTTTTTTGAATATCTTCATAAAGCATATCTCATTTCCGTATCCGCAGAGGTCGGATATTTCCTTAACGGTCATATCGGTGGTCGAAAGATAATATTGTCCTGTCTTGATCTTTGCGGATAAAATATCTTCATAGCAGCTTATCCCGAATTTCCGTTTGTATATTGCCTGAAGATATGACGGACTCAGATTCATTTTTTCAGCAAGCTGATATATATTGCTGTAGCTCCCTGCATTGCTGTAAATATCGGTGCGGAGCATTTCAAGAGCGGAAATGCGGCTTTTATCGCTGTCAGGGTTTATGCTGCTTTCGGATATTTTCATAAGTATCATCTGCATAAGCATATTTTCGTACTGTTTCCTGTTGGTCGAACCGGCTACATTTTCACGGCATAATATCGTAAGCAGCTCTTCAATTGCAGGAATATCCGCCGAGGTGATAAGCGTGTCAGTTTTTATCCCATTCATAAGCTCGGTATCGTCCGTATCAAAATGGACAAAGTGATTAACATAACTTCCGCACAGAGTTTTGTAATGCTGCATTGTTCCCTTGCTGTATAAAATGAGGCTGTCGGGAGAAACGGTTATTTCTTCACCGTTTTGTATCAGAACAGCGGAGGTCTTGAAGATAACAAGAAGATTATCTCCCGAACCATCCGGTCTGCATATTTCAAAATTCCCTTTGTGTCTTACGTTCTGACAGACTGTGTTTATACTTATCATATCATCACCTCAAAGTACGAACGGTTAGTATAATAATATTATAAGTCATTGCAATACCAAAGTCAATGGTTTATACTAATAATATAATAATTCAGTATGCTGCGGAGGTATAATATGAAAAAAATATCAATAGTAATAAATGCAGACGACAGGCTCGGACATATCTCTCCCGAGATATACGGACATTTTTCCGAGCATCTCGGAAGATGTATCTACAACGGTATATATGTGGGTGAAAATTCACCTATTCCGAATACAGACGGAATAAGGAATGATATCATCGAGGCGTTCAGAAATATAAAAGCTCCCGTTTTCCGCTGGCCCGGCGGCTGCTTTGCGGAAGAATATCACTGGCAGGACGGTATCGGTGAAAAAGCCTTGCGCCGAAAGATCGTGAACACGAACTGGGGCGGAGTTACGGAGGATAATTCTTTCGGTACACACGAATTTATGCGCTTCTGTGAGCTTGTTGGCTGCAAGCCTTATATAAACTGCAATGTTGGCAGCGGCAGTGTTCGTGAAATGTCCGAATGGATAGAATATATGACCTCAGATGTGGAATCGCCTCTCACAGAGCAGAGAAAGAAGAACGGCAGAGCCGAGCCGTGGAAACTCGAATACCTCGGTGTCGGCAATGAAAACTGGGGCTGCGGAGGAAATATGCGTCCCGAATATTACGCCGACGTTTATAAAAGGTATCAGACGTTCTGTCGCAATTATTCGGGAAACAGACTTTACAGAATAGCCTGCGGTCCAAGCTCTGCCGACTATAACTGGACAGAAGTCATGATGAAAAATCTTGACAGCAATAATGTTGATGCTATCGACCTGCATTATTATACGATGCCTGTATGGCCCGAAATGGAATCAGCCACCGATTTTGACGATGAGCTTTATTATAAAACTATCGCTGCAGCGAACTTTTCCGATGAGCTTATCACAAGACATTCGGAGATAATGAATCGCTATGATCCCGAAAAGAAAATAGGACTTGTAATAGGCGAGTGGGGCTGTTGGCATAAGGTAGAAGAGGGTACGAACCCGGGATTTTTATATCAGCAGAATACTATGCGTGATGCTATCGTTGCTGCAATAGAGCTGAATGTTTTTAACAGACACAGCGACCGTGTTGTAATGGCAAACCTTGCACAGGCGGTGAATGTTCTCCAATCTGTCATTCTTACAGAGGACGATAAGATGATAAAAACGCCTACATATCACGTTTTCGACCTTTTTAAAACACACCAAAATAACGAGGCAGTTTACTGCTATACGCAGAACGAAAATATGTCGGAAGGCAAAAATGCTCCGATGATCTCGGTTTCCGCATCGGTGAACGAAAAGAGTATGACCGTTACCGCCGCAAACTGTTCGCTTACGGAAGAGGCTGCTGTTGAATGCAGCATTTTCGGATTTAAAGCATCATCGGTTTCGTGCAGGATACTTACAAACGAGGCGCACAGCTATAACGACTTCGACTGTCCCGACAGGGTGAGCATTACCGAGCATACGGCAGCCATCAAGGATAATGTTTTAAAGCTGAATATTCCGCCTTGTGCTGTTGTGGAATGTGTTGTTGACTAAATATTGGGGCATATTCACAGTGCATTTCGTCTTTATAATAAAAATATAAGCATAAGAGCTGCGTTTCATTAAAGAAGCGCAGCTCTTTGTTTTATTGTAATAGAGGGGACGTTCCTTTTGTAATGAGGAGTGTCCCTGTGTCACGATTAAGACAGGTGACACTCCTTGTGACAGAGGGACACTCTTCAAGACAGAAGGAACGTCCCCAAAGTGCGCGGTGGGAGAATTTCCGTACATGGCTTATGATAATCTGGGCTCAGAAGCAGGGAAATGAAATCGGTTAAGCGATAAATTACCAAATCTGAAAGGAGACATAAGTTATTAGTAAGAAGTATTTTACGATTGCGGGATGTAATCACTACTATGGAAACGAGTATATGAAAAAGGGCATGAAGGTGAAACTGGTTAAGGAACCTGATAATGAATATGATCAGGAAGCAATACAGGTGAAAATCAAAGGCCTCGGCAAGGTTGGTTATGTGGCAAACAGTTCTTATACAGTCAAGGGAAAGTCAATGAGCGCTGGAAGACTTTATGATAAGATAGGCAAAAAGGCTAAGGCGAAGATAGTATTTATACTTGATGGCAGCGCGATATGCGAAGTTACGGATGATGGACTAGCCGGTAAATAAAAAGATATAATAAGTATATCTACGTGGAAGTAGTTAATTATTGTCAATAGCCAACTGAGGCATATACATGGATGGCTATTATAAAAGAGAGAGGTGGGTTATATGAAGAATAATTCATTTGGTGAAAAGATCTTAATTGTTGTGATCATAGTAGGTATATTGTATATCATCGGAAGTGCAGTGGATGCAAGCAAATCAAAGTGTGTTAAATCAGGATGCAATAATGAACGGTCATCAGGAAGTGCTTACTGTTTTTTACATAAACCATATGAAAACTCATCGTATAAGAATTCATATAGCAGCACCACAAGGGCCACGACAGAAAGTACGACTGAAGTTACGACAAAGACAATTGAGAGAACCACGACCAGTGTTACTACAAGAGAAGAACCGACAACCAGAGCTTGGAATGATAACAATTCATATAAAAATAATACATCTGGTAATCCATACAAGTCATACGATGATGGATATGATGACGTGTATATGGATGGAGATTATGATGATGATAGGTATAATAGTGATTCTGATTACGCTGATGGTGTGGACGATGCGATAGAGGATGATTATGAAGAAGGGGATGGAGGCTGGTAGGATATTTTATGTTGTATTTCAGAGTAAAAAATAATTTCAACTGTAAATATAGCCGTCTGGGAGTGATATATACTCAGATGGCTATCACTTTATTTGGCGTGATGTATGTAGTAGAAAATAATAGACGCATAGAATCGCGGGAGTAAAAATGGCCATAATAAAATTGAATGTTATAATATAACAAAGTATAATAATTCTATATAGATTTGAACGAAACTATTAAATAAATGGAGAGCAATAATATCAGATGAACAGTACAAACATGACTTTGGAGTATTACAATCGCAATGCTGCTGATTTTACAGCAGGTACTTTGAATGTTGATTTTCAGGAGAATCAGAATAGATTTTTGAAAATGCTTAACAGAGGTGATTTAATACTTGATTTTGGATGTGGTTCGGGAAGAGATACGAAATATTTTCTGGAACATGGTATGCGGGTTGAGGCAATTGACGGTTCGATAGAACTGTGCAGAATTGCATCAGGATATACAGGAATAGAAGTAAGAAATATGCTTTTTCAGGATTTGGATGAGCGTGAACGATATGACGCCATATGGGCATGTTCATCAATCCTGCATTTGCCTAAAAAAGAATTGAAAGATGTATTTCAGAAGATGATCTGCGCGTTGAAGTCAGATGGTATCATTTATACATCATTTAAATATGGCGACTTTGAGGGTGAGAGAAATGGCAGATTCTTTATTGATTTCACAGAGATATCATTTTCAAACTTCATAAATGAGATACCAAGTATAAGGTTGAAGAGTGAGTGGGTTACAGAAGATGTACGACCAGGAAGAGGTAATGAGGCATGGCTGAATTTGATTCTGCAGAAAAAATAAATTATGAATATCAAGAATATTATCGCACGGATGTGATGACTGGGGATAAAGATGCAAGAATGCAGCTCTATTACCAATTGTCAAGGAGCCTCAGGGGTGCAGAGAGTGTGGATATAATTGTTTCGTTTCTGATGGAGTCAGGGGTGAAAATGATCGTGAAAGATCTTGAAAAGGCTCTGAAGCGAGGTGCAAAGATCAGGATATTGACCGGCAATTATCTTGGAATCACACAGCCATCAGCACTTTACATGATCAAGAGGGAGCTTGGAGAGCAGATTGACCTGAGATTCTATAACGAAAAGAATAGGTCTTTTCATCCAAAATCATATATATTCCATTACAAAAATTACAGTGAGATATATGTGGGTTCTTCGAATATTTCAAGAAGTGCACTTACATCGGGAATTGAATGGAATTACAGGTTCAGGAGTGATTCTGATCTGGAAAGCTATGAGAAGTTTTTTGTACGTTTGAGGATTTATTTTACAATCATTCGATAGTTATTGATGATGAAGAACTGAAACGATATTCAAGAAATTGGCATAGACCAGCTGTGGCAAAAGACCTTGATCGTTACGATGTGGAAGCGGATGATAAGGATACAAATGTAAGGGCTATGTATGAACCGAGAGGTGCTCAGATAGAGGCTTTGTGTGCTCTGGAACATACGAGACAGGAAGGGGCAAAGCGTGCTCTTGTTGTTGCGGCAACAGGAGTTGGAAAGACGTACCTTGCAGCATTTGATTCAAAAACTTTTAAGAGGGTACTGTTCGTGGCGCACCGTGAAGAGATATTGAAACAGGCAGCAGTTTCGTTTCATAATGTAAGAAATTCTGATGATTATGGATTCTTTGATGGCACAGAAAAGAGGACGGACAAATCAGTGATATTTGCATCTGTAGCAACTCTTGGGAGAAGTGAATATCTGAATGAAAGGTATTTCTCCAGAGATTATTTTGACTATATAGTGGTGGACGATTATGCAATAATAGGTCTAAGTCAAGAAGCCGCTTAAAGCGATGGCTTTTCAGACTTAGTCCTATTTTTTTGACCAATTTATAGGCGGTTGAGATTAAGGACGGCGCTGAACTTAATTGAATAACCTACACAGAAAAACAGCAGAAGTATTAGGCTTCTGGAGAACTGTTTTATTGCTGTGTGCAAATTGATGTGACTTTACATATTCGGATGTGGGTCCCTTTTTTCGCAGTTTGTTCTGGAACTGTATTTTATCAAATCGGAGGTATGTGTATGGCAGTAAAGAAAGAATTCAGAGATGTTACAGTAAGTGATTTTTACAGAAGTGGAAAGAGTGTTCCTATGATCAGAGTCAATGGTCTGTGGCTTGAAGAACTGGGATTCAAAGTTGGTGACTGTGTTCGTATCAAGTGCGATAATGGGCAGTTGGTAATTAGTCTTAACGAAGAAAAGGCACAAGAAAAGGCTGCTGAAAAAGCTTTTATGAAAGAAGAAATAAAGAAATTAGAGAAAAGATTTCAGAAGGAGAAAAAAGAAATTCATGTCAGGTATGTGGCTGAAGGAAAGGCTGGGTATGGTGTATGAGAAGAGAAACAGAAGTAATGATAAAAGCGATATGGCTAGTGCTTGTTATTTTTTTATTGGTTTCGTTTGGACCAATGTTATTAGAAAAACTGATGGAGGCAATGATTAATTCAATTAATATGCAGGCTGAGTCTTTGGTAGATCAGTTGCTCAGATAATGAGGCAATTATGGGAAAAATATATATGACAGCGTGCATGAAAGGCGGTTGTGCAAAGACGGTTACTACATATAACCTGGCTTATTCATTAAATGAACTTGGAAAGAAAGTATTATGTGTAGATTTTGATAGCCGGGCAAACTTAAGTACTTGCTTTGGGATGGAAGATACGGCAGCAGTTCCGGTTACTATTGGCCATCTGATGATGGCACAGATTGAGGATGAAGAGCTCCCGGACTCAGAGAAATACATACAAGAGCAGAAAGGGGGGATTTCATTCCATCATCAATGATTTTGTCAGCAGTGGATGCAAAGCTTCGTCTTGAAATGGGAGCAGAGAAAATGCTCTCAAGTATCCTGGAACCACTCAGGGACAGATATGATGCGATTATTATTGATACTGCACCGACACTTGGAGCACTGAATATCAATGCCCTGGCTGCAGCAGATGAAGTAATCATCACGGTTAATCCGCAGCTTCTGGCAATGATGGGATTACAGGATTTCCTTAAGACAGTGAAGAAGATTAAGGCAAGAGTGAACGAGAGGCTTTTGGTGGCAGGAATACTGCTGAATATGTGTGATGCAAGAACTAATCTGTGCAAGGTCATTACAGAGCAGGTCTGTGATACCTTTGATGGTCAGATACGAATCTTTGACAGTAGGATTCCTAACACTGTAAAGGTAGGCGAGTCGGTTTATTATTCAGAGCCGCTTATCGAGTATGCACCGGAATGTAATGCCAGTAAGGCATATCAGAATTTGGCAAAGGAGTTGATTGCTTATGAAGGCTAATGCAGGAAAAAAATATTTGATGCGGTGGATCTGCTGACTGAAGATACTTCGGCGCAGACAACAGAAGCTAAGTCAGAGAATGGTGTGGAGCAGATTGCTATTGATTCCATTAAGGCATTCCACAATCATCCGTTTCATCTATATGAAGGAGAACGCCTTGATGATATGGTGGAGAGCATTCGTGAGCATGGTGTTTTGAATCCGGTTATTGTGCTTAAGACAGAGGATGCTTATGAAATGCTTTCCGGGCATAACATAGCCAATGCAGCAAAACTTGCGGGGCTTACGGAAATACCAGCCATTGTGAAGGTTGGCTTGTCAGAGGCCGAGGCTTATGTGTATGTGATTGAAACGAATCTGATGCAGAGGCCATTTGCGGAACTGATGCCATCAGAGAAGGCGGCTGTTATGGCGGCACACTATGATAAGGTGTGCTGCCAGGAAAAGAGAAATGACATTATCAGAGAATTACAGATATTGAGTGGTGTTAATCCGAAAGATACTTGTTGCCATAATGGCAATAAGTTAAAAAAGCCTGGATGTGATTGCTTCCGAATATGGTTTTTCAAGCAGAAATGCGGCAAGGTATCTTCGACTCAATCATCTGATTCAGCCATTTAAGAATATGATGGACAAAAACAAGATTGCTTTGCTGGCAGCAGTGGATGTGTCTTATCTCACAGAGGAAGAGCGGCAGATGCTTTGGAACATTGTGGAGCGTCAAGGACTTAAGGTGAAGCCTGTATATGCAGAGAAGCTTCGCAAGGCATCCGGAAATCTGACAGAAGAGAAGATGGCAGAGATTCTGGAAGCATTACATGTGAAGCACACGGATGGCAATGCCGGTGTAAGCTTTAGGCTCCCAAAGTCTATCTGCAGTAAGTATTTTGATGGAATGAATTCAAAGCAGATGGCAGCAGTTGTGGAGCAAGCATTGGCTGCATGGTTTGAAGGGCAGGAGGCTGCGGGTGTTTAATTTAGATGATTTGAAGTGCCTTGATCCCGAATACTTCTGTATTATCACAGTAGATGATTATGATGTGACCGTAATGTCCAGAAATACTGGGCATTACTGGTACCTACATAATTCAGAGTATCCGGGAGAAGGTTCAGTGGTTATTTTCCATAAGCATAAGTTTTCACATCCGTACCATCAACATGGCAGAGCGAATACGCTGAGACAGGCGGTGAGAGGAATTAAGAGCCATGATAAGTGGCAGATGGGTGGGAGAAAAAAGAGACAGGGCCTCTCGTATTGAGAAAGCCCTGTAGATGATTAGTATGTCTTAAGAATAGAATCTGAATCAGTTTCAGAAAGCGAATTAAGTTCGGAAATATCCAGTTTATAGCTGAGTTTGTTTACAACATCTGGAATGACTGGAAAAGGATTTATATCTTCTGCTGCAAAGAACTGAATTTGTCTAACACCAAATCGAATTTCTTTTACATCAACTATAGAAACACGTTTCAATTCTTTGGCCAAGTTAATACTGAAGTTCATTCCGTTGAATGCATCTGGATCAGCATACATCGCAGCAATAACCTCTTCAATTGTTTCGCCATTTTCATATTGCTCACAATTAATTGCAACTAGGGTGCAGGGATGATCGCCAAATATCTGCTGGTGTTTAATAGTAACTTCAGAGTTGTCGGACATGGTAGTTTTTATCTCGATACTAGATTCTCCATTAGAAAAATCGTATTGAGAATAGGAACCACTTTTATGCCAGGACGTTGAAATGTCTACCCGCGTGCGCTCTTTTGCGTATTGCATAAACTTTAATTCACCGTATAAGCCAACAGCGTTCTTAAATGCCTGTTCTGCAGGTAGTTGAAATAGAGCAATTAAGGAATAGAAAAATTCCTTGAAATTCAAATCGTCAGAATTATTGGCATGTATGGTACATAATTGGATAAAGGACGAAATATTCGAATCATCTAAATTGCCCTTATAAATAATCACGTTATAATAGTCATCGCTAAAGGTCTGATTATTTTTGACAGAACTGATTCTCACATGCGTCTGTAATTTTAGGTAATTTGTTTCTATACCTTCATAAGGATATCCATAGATATCTTTTGAGATATAAAGTAATCTACCATCATTAGCAAAGAAACCAGTTGTTTCTGTCAGCGCTTCCAATAAATATATGCTGGAGGTGTCGGTGATGGATTTGATTTGTGATTTAATATGTTCTACATCCATTTTGATTACCCTTTCACATAATATTTCTTTTCTTTTGGCACATATATAGCAAACATGTACTGTGTATAATCTGTAAGTATTGTAACATTGCCAGAAGAATCTTTTTTCTTCGGAATTATCTTATGTATTTGAATGTTAATCTGATTTGCATCAACCACTACATGACTATCGCCTAAAAATACTGCCTTGTCTTTATCTTTGTTATCAGCACCCTGTTGGAGAGCGTAAATCTTATTGTTTGGATAAAAACTACGTTTTCTTCCAGAACCATCAACATCATTCATGAGAATTACTGGAATGTCACCTGAACTCTCTATCAAATCGATTAAAGGACGACGTTCAAATGGTTCTAAATCAAAAATGGCTTGCATATGATCAATTAATGCAGAAAGAGCATCCCTGCTTATTATTGAGTATTGTGCAGTGGTTCCTCCATCTACACGTCCTGCGGAGGTGTTCTGTAAAGTAACATTGCTAAGTAAGTCATCCACAAGAGCATTATTGGCAGCTATCTGATTTTTATCGAATATACCAACACGCTGCTTTATCCACTTATTTCTAAACGCAACGGCATTATAAGTAGCAACATTTTTTCTGGTAGGTTTTTGCTTGGTGTTATCAGCGCGAATAAGTATCTCATCTATTTGCATTTCACCAGACTGTATTGAGTAGAACTGTTCCCACAAGTCGGTTTCTATTTCGGATAGATTTGTAAATTCTCTGGCAATTGTTTCGGAAGTGAAAATTTTACATAAATCAATCCATTTCTCACGATAGCCGAACCAACGAGCTCTCTGAAGATTGGTGTCCATATTACCGCTATCTTTAGCCCAACGTGAGAAATAAGTGGTTACAAGACCTGGGAAAGTAACTCCTCGTTGAAGTAAATCACCACCAATGTATATTTTGTATTTTCTTAAATTTTCGTTTGCTTGAGTGACCTGTCCAGCAGAATTCTTCAATATCAGATATACTCTGCGGATTATTTTGCCACAAATAATATCCCATAACGAATCAAAATCATAAGATTGCTGTATGGCTGTATCAAAGTAAACGGAATACGCAAGAGCATATTCGCTTTTGGTTATTTCAAGACCTTCAGTATCCTTAAATTCCACCTGATCCTTAAATGATTGAACGAAAACGTCAACCATTCTATAAATGGTGCTATGATCACTGACATTCCTGTGAGAATGAATAATCATTTCACTAGATTTTCTGCCACGTTTAAACATGATAGCACTTGCAATTATATAATGTCGAATGGCATTTTTTAGTGAATCGGCAAGTACTCCGTCTGATAAATCCTGCTGATCCTCATCATCTATTAATTCAATCGTTCCAGAATCATATAAGTGGTAGGCATCAACACCACAGTATCCTTTTCCAGGCTCAATTAGACGTATAGAGTCAGGGCGAAGACGACTATATTCGTCTAAGAAGATAAGTGCTTGTGGAGTAGCAGTTACAGACAGGTATAGTGGATCGCTTAAGTGGTCCTTCATTGAAACAATAGAGGCGTACGTTGCAGATGCATCTATCGCCTTGTTCTTTTTTGTATTCAAACTTGCTTGATCGCCCTCATCATCAATGATAAAGGCTTTAAGGTTTGATTTATCAATACGTGCGAGCAAATCATTTACTTTATTCATTGCAGCAGGTCGTTTCATTGATATTAAGAATATTGGCTTATCTGCATCCAATAAGTCTTCAATTATTTCATCATCTACAGTTAATAACTGGGCAGAGTCGTCGGAAGAAAAGACTACGGGAGTATCATCCGAATAATCTGTGTCATTAGGAATATCAAAAGTTTTTTTGAAACGATTAGTAGTCTGACTTAATAAGGTACTATCATAACCTCCATAGATGATTACTAAATTGAATCCATTATCAAATGCTAGAGCCGTAAATAACTCCAAATTTGATGTTTTACCAGATTGAACCTTACCCACAAGAAGCATATTGTTACTTTTGCTTGGCGTATTCAGCTGAATAAGAGCTTCTCTAAATGTGCTGGTAATGTTATCTCGAATATTTGCAGCCCCAAATTCTCCGTAAGAGGACACATGCTTTTCATGTATCTTTTCATAATATTTGCCCTGGACTACAGTAACAGAGTCAACTTGATTTCCAGAACCCATAACATATTGTTCCATTATTTATCCTCCGCTAATTTTTCAAGGAATCTATTCATGTAATTTTTAATGACATTAGCTTGAATATAACCTTGTTTACTAGACCCTAACTTTGCCTGGCGTTCGGCCAGAATGAAAGACAGGGCAAATTTTTCCAATACTTTTTGAAAACCATCCTCTTTTGTAAATGGCATAAAGAAAGGATGATCTATATTTATAAGTACTTCATATTTATCAACATCTGTTTCGGTATATTCAATCCAGTATTTGTTGCTTCCGCGTGCCCATTGAACAGAGAAATCAACATGTGTAACAGGTGACATTTGAACAGAATATGAACGGGTTGTGCTTATTATTTCATCTGTAGGTTCAACATTTAAAACGGTTTCAATATATTCTGTGATGTCAGCTCCTGATGTGTCGTTGGTGTCAGGATTTTCAGAGGCAGTATCCTCTACATTTGTATTGTCGGTATTCTCATCTTCAGAATTAGCGATATCATCATTGGTTGAACTAAATGCATTATCAATGATATTGGATACATCCTGCTGTAGTTCAGAGGAAGCTTGATCTGAGAATTGAATTTCGTTTGCACGTTCTTTTATAGACATATCTGCTATGTCAATATATTCTTGTATATTATCCTTAAGAGCATCAATGAATGCATCTTCAAGACCATCATCCCAAATAAATCCGTCCTTGGCCTGATTTACAGGGAAGTCATTCATATTAAGTTCACCAAATAATTTTAAAGATTTCTGGCTCTGAGCCTGTCCGAAAATCTGGGCTGGCTTGTAATTGCTATCAGTTCCGCCGATTACGACGCGCTCTTGTCTGAAAAGGGCAAAACCGGCCTTGGGGAAACTACCAGGATTCATAATTGCAACAAAACCGGTAACGTGATAAGATTTTCCATCAAAGTCTACAGTAAAATCGAGATCTTTTTTCCATGATTTGCCACGGAAATTAGTTAAAACTGGATATTCTTCAAATACAATAGGCTCATCGTTAAACCAAATCTCAATATTTCTGCTATTGATGTCACGACGATACATACTGGATAATAAATCACGTATTTTACCGATAGTTCTTGATCCGGTTATTTTTTTCGTTACTTGTTCAATGATGATTTCCGTTCCGTGAGTATCAGTCGCTACATAATCACGGTATATTTTGGTGTTCTGTAAGTGGAGTTCATCAAGTTTTGGGATATCCACAGTGGCGGTATATCTATTGCTAGATCCGTATTGTGTACTAGTAACTTTCCATACCTTTCCGAACCATGATGCTGCAGTTTTTAATCCCATACCGAATTCATTTCTTCCAGACTGGGATTCGTTTCTTGAATCAAGCAGAATAGCATCTCTGAATCGATCTATCTCCATACCATATGCATTGTCGATGATGGTCAGAGTGTTTGATTCAGAATCATATTTTACATTTACAATCAATTTGTCAAATTCTGGTGCTGCAGATAACTCATCCGAGTGAGAAATATAAGACTGAGTAGAGTTATCAACGAATTCTGCAATAGCATACCAAGGCTTATAACTTAAACGTGAAAAGACATTTAATATGCTAGCTGGTGGTTGGATGTTTAACTCCATTACATCAGCATTAAAATCACCGGATTCAGAATCAATGGTGTATGAAATAGGAGATTCTCCTTCTATTGTATATTTATAATCACTATTTTCGCTCATGATGTGAACCCCCTTGATTTCCGGTGTTTTGCTCTTTTTTCTTTCTGGTAAAATCCGTCTGCCTTCAGAAACGATACTGGCGGTTGGGATTTCTTCATAAACTAAATTCAAACCACATTCTGAAATAGATTCAGTACAAGCGCGGATTAGTCCAGGTTGTGCATTATTGACACTTTCACGGTAGGCAAGATTCCCTTTTACAGCAGTGATAGCATTTATGTAGTCAGTTTTTCCAAAGTCACGATAGATGCTATTTAACAGAAATTTAGTAAAAGGCTCGCTTGTTCCCATTTTGTAGCATTTACCTTTTCGCATACATGAAAAGATATTAAAATACATTTTAAGGGACGAATCGGTTCCTTTTACTTTTCCTTTTAAGAATTTGAGAGCATATGCTACAGCATATTTCCCGTCATAAACATCTTTGGAAACGTCATAAATGATTTGCATTTCCTTCGGATCTGATAATCCTCTGCCCATAGGAGTACCTCCGTTCTTTTCTGAAATTAATCATCAATTTCAGTATTTTCTATACGTACATCATCTTTAAGTCTTAATTCAAACAAACCTTTACACAGGATTTTTAAAATCCTAACATTTACAGAGTTACCCAACTGTCTGTATATCTGTTTATCTGTTCCAGAAAATTTATATCGCTGATCAAATTTCTGAAGATTTGCAGCTTCTCTAGGTGTAATATGTCGATACGCATTCATTTGATTATCCCAAATGATAGGAGTATTTACTATCGCAACCAGAGAAGGGAAGTAAGTAGTCCTTTTTACACGAATACCAGATTGCCTAATCTGTATTATTCCGTCGTGCATATTTTGAACATCTTCCCCGCAATTCCACTCAAATTTCTGATACAGTTTTATGCGGTTAAACATATCGTATCTTTCAATCCAAGGATCAATAAAGTCTTTATGTTCAAGATAAAATTCTCTGTTTTTATCAACGAAACGTTTTTTCCAGTCTGGCATATCATCATATCCAAGAGAACTTTTCAGGTCGTCAGTATTTTGTATGCCAACGCCAAAACAACTTATCCAGATAGGGAAACCAATAATCTTGATTCCTGTTCCGAGACGGAACTCATCCCATGCTTGAATCATTAGATTCTGTTCATCAGTTATTTTGTAATCTTCTGAGACGTTTTCTTCCAGAAGCGTTAACGCATCACCGATTTTGCATTTTTTTCTATATTTATCAATGTTTAAGTCTGTAGGTTCGATATAACCTTTATCTTGAATTTCAGCTGAGCAGCCATCCTTTTTTATACCCAAAATATAAACTCGTTCCCTGATCTGAGGGATGCCAAAGTCAGAAGGGGAAAGGATAAGTGGCTTCTGAGTAATGACAAAATCTCTCTTGAGTAATTCTGTTCTAATTATTTCCCAGTTCTCTGACTTATCAGCTAAATTACGTACATTTTCTAATACGACAAATTTACATTCTGGATGTGCATCGAGAATGTCCATAATCGAATAAAAAAGGTTGCCACGTGTTTTATCATTGAAACCCTGCTGAAGGCCCGCTTTACTGAATGGCTGACAAGGAAAGCCAGCACACAGTACATCAAATCTTGAAATAGTAGTTGGATCAATTTTTTTGACATCACCACGGACTCTGCCTTCGAGCGTTTTGAAATTTAGGTTATAGGTGTCAACACATGCCTGATTTATTTCGGCAGCCATAACGCATTCGCCACCTAAAAATCTCATAGCCTGATGGAAACCACCTATTCCTGCAAATAAATCAATAAAGCGAAAATTCGCATCAGAGTCTTCATCTATATTTCGTTTTCTCTTATCATCTGGACGTACAATGTCAGTAGGAATCATCCAACGCCCTTTTATTTTAGTAGCTCCATCTAATTGACCATTAGCACACATTACCGTAATTCTGGTGGGTGTAATGCCCCAAATGCTGGAGAGTTCTTTTGCAGAGATATAATCAGCCATTATTAGAAATTCCGCCTTTGCTATATAGTATTGCCCGTGAGGGCTGGAATAGTACACAGCAACACTCATGATTATATCCATGCGAAATGGAATATAATTTCCAGTAGTTGTTGCCAAGAAAACGATTACTTTACGATTTCCATAATGTCGCCAAAATCAACATCAAGCGACAAACAAATTTTTATAAGAACTTCCATTCTTACACATTCGTTTTTTGCAAGTTTACTTACTGAGGCCGAACTAATGCCGGCTTTTTTCTGTAAATCCTTTTTTTTCATGCCACGATCTATTAATAATTTGAATAGTTTATTGTATGAAACATTCATCTTGGATCCTCCATAATCATCAAGACTTTAATAGCGCTATTCTAACAAAAAATTATATCATACTTTCTTTATAAAAGCGAGAAAATTCTTTTAAATCTAAAGAATTCTTTTAGAAAAATGAACGATAAAGTTGACTTGATAATAACATACAATATGTCTTATAATGTTAACGAGTTAGCTAACAAGCAAAGAAGATAAACAGGGGCGATATAAATGGAAAACAAATACAGTAACTTCGGTGAGTTTTTGCAAAAGAAAAGAGAAGAAAAGAAGGTCACTCTTCGTAAAATGGCTGATATGTTGGGGTTTTCTGCACCGTTCTTAAGCGATGTTGAGAAGGATAGAAGAAATCCTCCCGAAAAAGACAAATTGGACATGATAGTAAATATATTAGGGCTCAGTGAGGAAGAAAAGGATTTGATGTTTAATCTTGCTGGAAGACGTAGAAATACAGTTGCCCCTGATTTGCCAGAGTATATTATGGAAAGAGATTACGTGTCTTCGGCTTTAAGAACAGCAAGAGATCTTAACGCCAGCGAAGAAGAGTGGATGGCGTTTGTTGAAGAACTAAAGAAGAGGAAGGGGTAAAATAGTATGTAGTATAGAATGTGTCAGGTTCAAATAAACATAATTTTATTTTATGAGATATCTGTAGATTGGTATATTAGGCAGAACAAAGACTGACAATCAAAAAATAAAAGCGTATTTGTGGTAAATTTGTAGAGTGAAAGAATGAGGTTACAATTCAATGAAACTTAACAATATTAGAATAACAAATTATAGATGTTTCAAAGAAGCAGACATTGCTTTTGATGATCATATCACATTGATTGTCGGAAAGAATGGGGCAGGAAAGACTGCAATATTGGATGCAGTTGCAGTTGCGGTCAGTACATTTTTACTTGGTATTGATGGCGGTGTAAGCAGGGGTATTTCAAAAGACGATGCAAGATACGAATTCCATGACCTTAATGGTACCGTTGATCCACAGCATCAGTTTCCGGTAAGCATTGACAGTGTAGGTGGCTGTTTAGATAATCAGGCTGTGAAATGGGTACGTTCCCTGAATTCTGAGAATGGAAATACTACAGTCAAAGAAGCGAGAGAATTAACGACTATATCAAAGGAAGCACAAAATAGGATTATGACAGGGGACAAGTCATTAGTTCTTCCACTGATATCTTATTATGGCACAGGTCGTTTGTATGCTCAGAAGAAAGAAAAGAAGAACATAAAATCTCTCACGGAATTTAAACGACAGGTTGGTTATGTAGATTGTATGGCAGCTGAGTCGAATGAAAAGTTGATGCTTAATTGGTTTCAGATTCAGACATTAAAATGTCTCCAGGAGCAGCAGAGAACAGGTGTGATAGAAAAATCGTTATTGTTAAAGACTGTAGAAACAGCTATCTGCAAGTGCTTTGAGAGAATTAGTGGCGCTAAAAATGCCAGCGTTATATTTGATCTCGATACACACAGATTGGTTTTGAATTTTGAAAGTGCAGATGGCAGTTTACAAAAATTTGCAATGGATGAAATGAGTGATGGATACAAGAATACACTTAGTATGATTGGAGATATAGCATATCGTATGGCTGTTTTAAATCCTATGCTGGGTTAAAAGGTGCTGGAAGAAACGCCGGGAGTCATCTTAATAGATGAGATAGATCTACATTTGCATCCGCAGTGGCAGCAGACAATTATAAGCGATCTAAACAGTATTTTTCCAAAGATACAATTCATCGTCAGTTCACATGCCCCGGCAGTTATCAATTCTGTTTCCAGAGAGCAGATTCGAATTCTGGATAACGGAGAGATTTATATTCCACGGCGCAGACATATGGAAGAGATGCAAATTCCATACTAAGGGAAGTGATGAAGGTATCTGAACGTCCAATGAGAATAACAGAGCTATTGAAGGCATTTTATGTATTCATGGATAATAAGCAATATGATGAAGCTGATAAAGTTTTATCGGAGATTGAGGATGTTGTTGGAACGACAGATCCTGATATTGCAGCAGCGAGAACGGCACTTGATTTGGAAAAGATATTGGGAGAATAGCGTATGATAGTTGTAAAAAGAGGAAAAGAACCGAACAGCCTGTTGCAATTCCAGTTAATCCCTTTGATGAGTTGTCAATTAGAAAGATAAGATATAGATCAGATGGTAGCATTTATTCGGATGATGAAGAAATCAATAAGGATGTGACAGAGACCCTGAACTTAAATTGTGAGGCTGTTTCTCTTCCAGCGACGCGTAAAAAAGTATTGCAGGAAGAACAGCGTAGAATCATGAGGAGATGTAAGGGAAAATCCCAGGAAGTATTTATACGTGAGTTGGAGCGTACATATGAAAGCCTGGTTCGGGAAAGAGATTTAACACCGTATTGTGGAATAATTATTTCTTGGCTTGAGAATAAGTTGAAGATATCATAGTGTTTCGAGGAGACTTTATTGGGGTTTCAGGAAGGGGTGAGACCTACACCCCCAAATACGGTCTCATACCATCCAGAAACGCTTCTGTCAGGAAAGCAGACACCTTGTCGCTGCTTTCCTGACAGTTATCTACCGCAAACTTGTGCAGGATACCAACCACGCCGCCTATTGCGTATGCTACGGCGTATGAGAATTTCTCCTGGGCCAGGCCTGTCTTGCTGGATTTTTCCAGAATTAATTGCACGTATCTGTGGAACATTGTCAGTGCCTTTTCCACGAAATCGTAAGCTTCAGGTGTGGCAATGATGATCATGAGAAATCTATTTGCTTTCATGTATTCGCATAGAGACCTGAAGAACTGGTGGCAGATCTCAAGATTGCCTTCCGGTTTGAAGCTATTCATGATCTGAAATATTTCATCGACGATGCGGTCTTCCATGGCATTGATGAAAGCAGGCATGTCTTCATAGTGGTTGTAAAATGTGCTTCTGGTCACTCCGGTGAGTTTTGTTATCTCGGACACGCTTATTTTGTTCAGAGCCTTTTGACCTGCAAGTATCTTAAATGCATCTAGAAGGTCACTTTCAGTTCTGTCATATCGGGGATCGGTTGAGTTGATCATGGCTGTCTCCTTTATCTGCTGCATAGCTTGGTGCTGCAGTTTTGTCACTATCTAATACAGCAATGTTACAACAATAATGCGTGTGAGTCTATTGTTATACGAGATTTCTTTTGATCTTTTTTGTCGAACTCTTTTCAAATGGTTCTTTTCTTATATCCAGTGCAGAGATCCTTTTGTATGTTGGCTGGTTTTTGTTGAAGGTATCAATGATTTTTTGCAATTTTTCAGATGTCTTGGCTGCATCCATATGTTTCTTATCTACAAAATCCTGATCTGGATATATGTGAGCAGTGAGATGGTTGCCGTCGCCGGTAATGACTATTTCTGAAATAAGGGGCTCTACAGAAAGCTTTCCTTCCAGTTCCTCAGGGGATATGTTTTCGCCATTTGCCAGAATGATGAGGTTCTTTTTCCTTCCGGTTATATACATGAAACCGTCGGAGTCGAGATAACCGAGATCTCCGGTGCAGAGCCAGCCGTCTTGAAAAGCTTCTGAGGTCTCGTTCGGCATGTCGTAGTATCCGGACATGACGCTTGTGCCTTTTACCTGAATTTCCTCATCGACAAAACGAACAGCGCAGTTGTCCAGGAGTTTGCCAACGGATCCGGGCCTGTTGTATCTGTGATTGTTAGAGCAAATTACAGGGGAGCATTCAGTCATGCCGTATCCCTGGAGTATGTCTATTCCGTATTTTTTGAATTCGGTAACATACATAGGATCCAGATATGCTCCTCCGCAGAATATATATTCCAGTTTACCGCCAAATGCTTCCTTTGCAACCAGCTTTTTAGGAAGAAGAGGGTTGACATCTTTGAGTTTTTTGTAAATGGTTTCAACCATGAGAGGAACCATCAGCATGCCGACAGGCTGGAACCGTTTCATGTTTTTCAGCATGTGGAGCAACGAGTCATTGATGCAGATAGTGGCGCCCAGTGAAATGCCCTTCATCCATTCCATTGTCAGGCAGAAGGCGTGATGTATAGGCAGAACGCTCAGAATAGTTACACCAGGTTCCAGATTTACATATACATTTTCAACATTTTGTGCGAGATTGAATTGAGACAGCATGACGCCTTTGCTTTTGCCTGTTGTTCCAGAGGTATACATAAGCGTACACATTTTATCCTTATCCTGATCGGCAAATGCAAAGTCATCCGGTATGGTAATTTCGCTGCGGAGCTGTTCAAATGACAAAATTGCTAATTGTGGATTTGAATCTGCCCCCTCCAGATGCTCTATATCGACTTTCTTTTCCATGGTGAATACAATATTCATTTCGGGACAATCGTCTGTCAGTTCTGTTATCACATCCTTTCTGGATGCTCCGCAGAATAATGCAGTTGATCCTGATCGATTCAGAAGTTCATGTAATTCCGGAGCAGACAGATTTGCATCCAGCGGTACAGCAGTATTTCCCATGAAAAGTATAGCCATGTAGGCACAGATCCATTCATAAGAGCTGCTTCCCACCAGGGCAATATGTGTTCCGCAGAGTCCTTTATTTTGCAAAATGACAGCAGTTTTGCGAATGTCATCCCACAGATCTCCGTAGCTCTTTTCAACAATCTCTCTGTGAGACAGATATTTAATAGCTATTACATCTCTATGTATTAGGCAGCTTTTTTCAACAATTTCCAGAATATTTTCTTCCATATATCATATCTCCATTTCTTTTATGTGAAGCAAAATGGGACATACTCCGTCGTCCCAGATTTTTAATGTTAAACCGATGCAGAAGAGCTTGTCAGGTTGTCAAGGTACTTGATGGCGTCTTCTATAGTGTGGATGTTGAGGATCTCATCTTCATCGATTTCCACGTCAAATGTATCTTCAAGGTCGCCAAGAAAAGTCATGAAATCAAGAGAGCTAAAGCCCAAATCCTCTATGAATCGCATATCATTAGTGATTTCATCAGCTGGCGTATTGCAGTATTCGGCAACAATGTTCAAAAAAGTTATATTAGTATTCATATTAAAAATCTCCTTATTTTGTTAAATGGGGGCAGGCACCTCCGTCCCCACGAAATGGGGTCAGGCACCTCCGTCCCCAAAAATTGGTTAGATGCATTCGATGATTTCGCCCACGGTCATTTCTGGCTCGGCAATTCCTTTGAAGATAATCTTCATAAGGTAGTAGTAGAACAGTTCAATGTCCTGTTCGGAGAGACTTGCGGTCTGGTATCTGAAATAGAAATTCAGACCCAGATCATTTGCACTGTGCATGACGGTGAGATAGATCTTTTGTTTTGATGTACCATTTGGAATCCACATGCTCCTTACGGAAATATCTTCGAGATGTGGATTTTTAAGCCTGATAGGAAGAGGCTGGTAAGTAAGCCCCACGCTCTCATAAGTAGTGTGTGGAGGAGTGTGGAACATTTCTTTCATCTGGTCAGACAAAAGTTCCGGGTCATAATTGCAGTGTCGGTATACATGATTCTGAACATCCTGAATCATGAAAACTGCATCTAGAAACTCTGTGTCCGGATCAATGATGGTTCTGCAAGGGTATGCCATTGCGCGAGAGCCACCTGATACCCACTCGGCATGTGTGGAACGTCTTGAAACATAATTCCTTATGGAAATGTCAGTCTGTCCGCCATTTGCCTTGGAGAGATAAGTTCGTATTCCCATGAGAATGAGGTTGGTCATGGATATGTGATTGTTCATACAAAAATCCAGGAGATTCTGGGTTGGCTCAGCATCCAGATGATAGTTCTTTGTAGCGACAGACAGGTCGTTGATCTCCTGATCTGCAGCGCGGAGTGACTTGTCATTGTGAAGGCGCCTGCTTTCCTGGAGTATCCGTTGTCCCTGTATATCGGAGTAAATTGGTTCCCCATTTTCCTCAAGCACATTTTGCCAGTACATGCGGTCTTTTGAGACACGTTTTTCGTCTGTGCTTTTTTTAAGATCACGTTCTACCATGTCAGTGAAACTTGCCATGTCCTCAGGATAAGGCGTGCCAAATTTGTAATGACAGTACAGTTCCATGATGTCATTCACCATGACGATAGCTCCACATGAATCCATGAGTCTGTGATCGATCTTGATGTACAGCCCATTGTAGCCACCCGGAAGAGAGAGCATTTTTATCACGTTCATCGGAATATTGTCCCCGTCAAACGGAATTCTGGACCATTCTTCCATGCGGTGATAAGCGTCATCACCGGAAAGCCATGAAAGGTTTTCGTAATCAATATCTCTGTCATCGTGAGAAACAACATATTGCCGTACCTCTCCATTTAGGTCAACTTTTGTAAAACGGATTCGCAGGCATTCGTATCTTTCGTACTCCAGCTGTATGCATTTTTTCAGCAGACCAAAATCAAGCGGCGCCTGCAGAGTCATACAAATGCTTATATTTGCGACTTGCTGAGTACCAAATTCAATAATTGGTTTGAAATGTATCTTTTGTGAAGGTGTTAATGGATAATATTTTCTTGGCATAATTTACTCCTCCTGATGTTCTGATACGCTGTGGGAAAAGTTATCACAAGAAAAATGAGGATTCAATATGCCGGATCCGCTAATGGACACTTTAGATGAAATTGACCGGAAATCGGGGACGTTCCTTCTGTCACAAAGAGTGTCCCCCTGTAACGAATAAGACAGAGGGACACTCTTTGTGACAAAAGGAACGTCCCTACATGTATTAAGTATATGATTGTTGAAACCTAAAATAAATGATAAACTATTCATAGCAGTTGATGTAATTGTGTAGTTTGTTAAGGTAGGGGTATCTCAACAATACTATATAAATACAAAACTGCTATCTTTTTAAAAAAGTGGTGATTTTCACGTAACTGGGGCGAGCCGTCGCGCTAGTGACTTGGTACAATGCATTAAAATCAGAGCGATAAATTTGAATTCTCACTTGAGGTATTTTAAGGAATTTAATAACTGTTATATTTGGTTATAGAAATCTCGGCAAACCCTTGAAAATACTAAAAATTTCGTGGGTGTCCTCCCCGTCACATCTTGTATTGTGTTATATCGTTTTACCCTTGTTTATGAACCCTCATAGGGAAAAAACAAGGGAAGGAATCAACTGCGAAAACATTGTTTTTGACCAGTTAGGTAGAAAAAATTACCACCTATTGATAAAGTATAGATAATAATCCTAATCCAGATATACTACAAAGCAAGAAAGGAGGAAAATCATGAAACTGAATATTAATATCGATGCGGAAGCTAAAGAACCTGAAATTATGATTACAACAGCACAGATGACGGAAGAAGTTAACAGAGTTGTTGATTTTGTAAGCAGATTAGATGATGCTCCAACAATTATTTCCGGTATCAGAGAGGATAAGGTCGAACTATTAGATCCGGATCACATAGTAAAGATTTATGCAGAAGACAGTAAGGTTTTTACCCAAACTGACAATGGTACGTATCAAATTAGATTGAGACTATATGAAGCGGAAGAAAGATTGGATAACAGTAAGTTTGTAAGGATATCAAATTCAGAAATTGTGAATCTTAAGAAGGTTAAAAGCCTTGATTTAAGCTTTGTAGGAACAATTTGTATGGAATTATCGAATGGGACTGTAAGTTATGTTTCCAGAAGATATGTTTCAAAGATCAAAAAAGTATTAGGATTATGAGGTGACTAAAAATGAAAAAAGAATTATTTTCTAGAATATTTGTTGGATTATTGGGTGGAATTGTAATTAGTTATTTGATTACAATTGGAATTTCACTTGCAATCGGTGATGGTAGTTACTATTCATGTGTTCCGAGTTTGATTGAACGATTTGGCAATGAGGTAACAGCGATTATCATACAGACTGTTTTAAGTGCCGTTCTTGGAGCAGGATTTGCAGGAGCATCTGTTATCTGGGAAATAGATAAGTGGAGTTTATTAAAACAAACAAGCATTTATTTTGGAATTGTATCTGTACTTATGATGACAGTTGCATATATTTGCGAATGGATGGAGCATTCTGTTAAAGGTGTATTAAGCTATTTTGCTATTTTTGTTGCAATATTTGTTGTAGTTTGGATAGTACAATATTTGATTTGGAAGATACGTATTTATAAGATAAAAGAAGGCATTCAAAAGAATAATTAGTCGAAATACACAGAGTACAAATCGAAGATTTGTGCGGTGGGTGTATTTCGCTCTACGAGGCTGAAAAATGATTTGTGCTAAATATAAAAAGATTATGAATTTTTAGAAATTCATTGACAAAAGAATGACATTTGGTTCAATAATATTGAAGGAGGGTCCTGCCGATAAGTGGACGTTCAAAAAGCGTTAGGGTCGCTACGGTGACAATACATTCAAGGACTATGGAAACATAGTCCTTGAAATATTTTAAAGAAGAAATGAATGATTCAAGCACCATTAGAAGTATATCGTATTGATATGAAATACATCAGAAACTTACATAATATAGATGACAGAGTTTTATCGGTATCTCCTCAGATTGGTAAGGACGAGCGACATTTTCTTGGAGTGCTTGTTATTTGTAATGAACATAAGTATTGTGTTCCCTTATCTAAGCCAAAGGAAAAGCATGAAAAAATGAGGGATAAAATTGATTTCAAAAAGATTGTATGAATTGTAATTTTCCGCATTGAATATTAAGAGACTTGTTGGTGTATGTCTTTTGCTGTTTTATTATATTCTTTCAAAAAATGAAAGCTAATCTTTGAATAA
>ERZ1673741.1049-NODE-1049-length-24808-cov-7.164061_pt1 | contig 24808 bp, 21 predicted proteins | sample MGYA00580209_ERZ1673741 | MGnify/ENA primary metagenome ERZ1673741 (study PRJEB41218, sample SAMN15661754) | gut metagenome | host: Homo sapiens | place: Canada: London | collected 2015-08-20/2019-03-30 | study: EMG produced TPA metagenomics assembly of... | reverse complement strand
AATCGACCCGCTTTCCATCGCGGCCTCCTTTCTCTTTGGCTTCGTCCTCACCTGGGCCCAACACCTCGCTGGACCCATAGGCGCCCCATCCCCCGCAACGCTGCGCGCGCTTCGCCCCGCCGACCTCCCGCCCCTCGCCATCGCTCTCGCGGCGGGCATCGGCATCGAGGAGCTCTGGCGCTCCATCGGCTACTTCTCTGTCCTTCCCCAACTTATGCCCCTCTTCGCCCTCATCTCCGTCGGCTGCCTCGTCCTGCTGTGGCAAGAAGACCGCAGACTTATTGCCGCGGCCGCCCTCGCGCACGCGGCGGCGCTCGCGGCCCTCGGCCCCTCGCGGGCGATCGCGCTCTGCTGCATCGCCTTCTGCACTCTCACGGCGATCAAGCTCCCGCAGGCCACGCGCGTGCTTGACGCGTCGCTGCCCCACCTCACGCCCGCGCTTGGCGCAGGCATCCTCGCGGGCGACGTCATCGTGGGCAGCTTCGCTGACCGGCTCTCCTTCAACGACGTCGCACTCGCCTACCTAGGCGGGCAGAACGGCCTTCTCGCCCTCGGCGGCTTCGCGCTCGGCGTGGCCTTCTGCGTCGTCGGCGTCGCCGCTGTCGTCTACTGCCTTCGCCTCAGAGACGACGCCGAGGCCGAGGGGCTCGACCTCGCAAGCAGTGCCCCAGCCACAGCCGAGCGCGCACGCGCCTACCTCACGTCGAGGGGCTTAGGCGAGGCCGAGACATCAACTGCGCTTTTGATTGCTCAAGGCCTCACCGGCCGCGAGGCCTCCGAGCGCCTCAACTACTCCCTGGGCGCCGTGAACACCCTTCGCAGGACGGCCTATGCAAAGCTCGGCGTCCACAGCCGACGGGAACTTCTTTCCAGCATTTCCTCAGCTACTAGGGACGTAAACTAGCCACTCCCCAACTTCATAACCATGTTTACGGACAAAAAGTCCCTCATCTGGCAACCTTCGTGCCATCGGGTACCCGCAATTCAGCCCCGAGTTAACGAAGGGACCAGAAATGAAGAAGTCGTCAGTTTCATGCCAAATCCGTAGGGCAGCCATTGCCGCCTGCTTCTCTCTCATGACTCTTGCCGGAACGGCGGCACCCGCAATCGCTGGTTCAATCGAGCCATATGCGAACACGGGCGACAGCTGGTATCAATTCTCAATGAATGATCAAGGCACCTGGGCAACGGATCCGCGTTCCAAGGAGGATTCGAGCTCGACTTATATCCAAGTCCTGAGAAAGGACATGCCCTCCTGCCGCGTCTATGTGGACGCAAAAACTTGGTACGGGTGGGTCAACGAAACCGTCTATGGTTATGCGACGGTTAAGCAGACCGGTAAATGGCGCATTCGCCAGAACGTTTACGAGAACCACGGTCGCGTCGACGCGCGCCTTAGCGCATGGGCGAACAACGGCGGAGGAACCCTTTCGGGCTATTGGAGCCCTGATAGCTGGGGCAGTTACACCGCCATCAATGGCGACTAATCCTGACTCATCCACCTAATGCCGGCCCCGGTCCATAGTGGCCGGGGCTTAGGAGATGACCATGACCAAAACAGAGCGCCTAACCACCTGTGGATTTCTTGTCGCTTGCCTTCTGTTCCTAATCGGGGCCTTTCTTTGGAACGCGGCACATAACGGCAACGCAACCGCCGATGCAACATCAAGCCCCGTGCATTTTCCCGCAGGCTCAAGCGTTGAGCTCGACAGCAGTTCCGGCGATATTCGCTATACAGGCGAAGACGGAGTCGAGCGCTCCATTGATTTTGGCTGGACGGGTTCGATGACGCTCACTGTTGGAGACTCAGAGCTCTACATGGATGAGGACGCTAAGCAGAAAGCCAAGGAACTTGGGGCTCAGTTCGCCGAGGGCGATGACAGGTTGCTATTAGTCACCTGCCGTCTTCATAACACAAGCGCCGTTCCCACGAACGTTGACTTCACCGGCACAAAGTCCTTCTCGGCAAGCATCTTTGGCATTCCCGGCCTCGAGTCAAGGTACTTCTCCGCCGCAACGTGCTCGCCAGAGAATCATGAGTATTTCTCGTTCCAGCTGCCCACGGGCGAAGAGCTCACCTTCACCCTCGGTTACCCATGGCAAAGCGACAAAAACGGAATGATCGACAAGACGCCGTCCATCATGACCCCCGGCATCGATGGAACGCGCGGTCATTATCAACTCGAGCTCGGCACCAAATCGATCGGATAGGAGGGCAGATGAGAGCACTCTTCGAAATGGAGCTGCGCAAAGCCATCCGGAACCCATGGTTCATCATCGCGGTCGGCATCTCCTCGGCCCTTGCCGTGGTCAGCGCAGTGGGCAATATCTTGTATTACCAGCGATATGGCGTCTTTGATCTCTACGCCCACAAGTACGTCTCCCCTGTTCCCGGGAGCTGCTTCAAGTGGTGGATCTCCCTCGACTTCCTGCAACCCGCATCAACGCTTCTGTTCCAGCTGTTACCGCTCCTTGTAGTGATCCCCTATGCGTGGTCCTTCCGAACCGAGATGCAGAGCGGCTACCTCAATCAAGTTGCGACCCGCACGACGAGGAAACGGTACCTCGCCGCCAAATCCGCCGTGGTGTTCCTCACCGGCTCGCTCATCGCCGCGGTTCCGCTGACCTTGGACATCTTCATGCTCGCATGCTTCATCCCGGCATACCTCCCCGACATCACAGAGGTACTGTACCTCGGCGTCTATACCTCCGACTTATGGTCGTGGTTCTTCTACAACGCTCCCGTTGTCTACGTTTTCCTCTACACGCTATTGGCTTCATGCATGTGCGGCTTTTGGGCGCTTCTCGTCCACTCGCTCTCGTTCGCGATCGACAACCGAGTCGCATTGCTCTTCGCTCCTTACCTTGGTGTCCTTGGGCTCCAGTTCTTCAGCGACCGTATCTACCTCGCCCTCGGATCGATCAACGGCCCTCAACTCGGCCTCTCCGCGAACATGCGCGCCGGGGTGGAAAGCTACCCCCAGGTTTGGTGGGTCATCGCCCTCGAGATCGCAGCTGTGCTCACGGCATCGGCGCTCCTCGCCCGCCGTCAACTGAAAGAGGACCTGCTATGAGAGTAACGTGCTTGGCTATCGATATGCGCGAAGGTTTTCAGGCGAATGCCCGGTGGTATTTGGCGGATGCGGCCCTCGCGATTACGTTGGCCGCATCTTTCGCGCTCGCCGCGAGGGCGAAGGGCTTCGACGCGTCGTTGGTTCCCTGCAATTTTGGCAACCTTATGGCAAATGCCCTTGCGGGCATGGCGGCGTTTTTACCTTCTCCCCAGGAGCCTTTCGCGTTCCCTGCGAGCTGGGCCGTCACGATGCTTCTTCTTGCCTACATGACGCTTGGTTACCCCTATCGCGATCTCACGGGGTTCGGTCAGAAGGTTTTGATCTCGAGTGGCAGGCGGCTAGGCTGGTGGCTATCCAAATGCGCCTGGGTCTTCATGAGCGTCATCGCCTTTTGGGTCGCGTTCATTGGCGCCACGGCTCTAACCGCGCTTGTGCTTGGGGGGAATTTGACCCTCTCCGTTTCCCCAGATATTCAACGGGTACTCCGCTGGAACGTGTTGGTCCGGTTCGATGAAGGCTCCTTCGCGGCGTTTCTTCTCTGTGTCCCCATAGGCACCGTGGCGATATGCATGGCCCAGCTCTGCCTGTCCCTGTTCATCCGCCCCAGCTTAAGCTACCTTGCCACGTTCGCGGGTTTATTTCTCGCAGCGTTCTATTACCATATCCCGCTTTTGCTGGGCAATTACCTCATGGCGTTGCGCACGCCCGGCGTCGTCGGCTCGGGTTTCCCGCCCCTAGCCGGCCTCGCCTTGAGTCTTGTAATCATCGGCACATCGATAGGCATGGGGGCGTGGCGTTTCTCTCGAATGGACATTCTCGAAAAGGAGCAGTAATGGCAGTCGAGGTCAAAGGCTTGAGAAAAGAGATCAAAGGGCGCGTGATCTACGACGGCATCGATATCCATGCCCCCTCCAGCTGCGTCACCGGGTTGGCAGGCGTCAACGGCTCGGGGAAGACCATGCTGATGCGCTCCATCGCCGGCCTCATCAAGCCCGACAAGGGATCGATAGCCGTGGATGGGCAGACATTGGGGCCTGACATCGAGTTTCCCCCGAGCATCGGCGTACTTATCGAGAACCCGGCGTTTCTCAACGGCCGTTCCGGATTCGAGAACCTGAGCCTCTTGGCAAGTATAAGATCGATCGCAGATGGCGAGAGGATACGAAAGGTCATCGAGTTCGTCGGATTGAACCCCACCGATAAAAGGCATTTCTCCAAATACTCCCTCGGCATGAAGCAACGGCTCGGTCTCGCGGCCGCCATTATGGAACGCCCACGCCTCTTGCTACTGGATGAGCCGACAAACGCCTTGGACTCGGAGGGCATCGCGATGCTCAAGTCCCTTGTTCGCGGCAGCAAAATAGGCGGAGCGACCGTCATCCTCGCTTGCCACGACGCTTCGATTCTCCGAGAGCTCTCCGATCAGATTTATTACCTCGCAGAGGGGCACGTCGACGGACACGAGTGCCTTAGGGACGCAGGCAGCTTATGAGCACAAAGAAACGACTTGTGAAAATAGGATTCATTCTCGTCGCGGCAGGCCTGGCAATACGTATCTGGGGCGTGAACCAGTCGCAGCTCGTCATTCCCGAACAGCACGCCTCAATGACCGAAACCGTTGAGCTAGACGGGGACTTCATCTTCGACGACCAAGAAAACACGCAGGGCTACAGCGTATGCGTCGAAGACGCCGAGATAATGGATGCCAGCGAGTATCTTGATCGCTATGGGAAAGCGTTCTGGGACGCAAGCCGGATCTCCGGCGGCCCATCGGGCGACGTTCTTGTCCTCACCTATAACGTTGCAAATGAGGGGAACGATTCAGGTTGGCTCGATATGGCAATGCTTATGGCCGTAGGAGCCTCGAAGAACACGCTGTACAAAGTCGACGGAGACCTATGGGAGGTCTCGGAGCCAAGTCTCGCGAACTCCTCGGCACTCGTCCTTGAGCCGGATAGCACCTATACCACGCATATCCCCTTCTCCCTAATCGAGGAGCCGGGACTCTTTAAAGAAATGCTCGACCAGAGTCAGTATCGACGCAGGCCGATCTTGGATAAAGCCTTCACGCTCTACGTCGCAAACGCGCCAACCAGGAGGGCCATCGACATCGGGTTGTAATACGCCCACCCATAAAGAGGCGCAAGCGCCAGGCCCCGCGATACCGAAGGCGAGGCTACGGCAGAAGGCGTCGTAGTGTTTATCGCCGTCCACGGCGACAAGCGCGTCAAGGACGGCCTCGTTCGCTTCTTGCCAAATCGAGCGGCTGGATTGACGACAGGCGCCGGGCTAGCCACGGCGCACGATATAGGCGTGGTGGATCTTCGAGTTGCGCTTGAAGTCCTCCGGGATGGTGCTCGCCGTGATGTCCTCGAGCACGACGCCGGCCTTCTGCAGCGCCTCCACGTCGGGCTTGAAGCCGCGCAGGTTGCACGAGAAGATCGCGCAGCCGTTGCGCGTGAGCAGGCGCGAGACGCCGATGATGAGCTCGGAGTGGTCGCGCTGGACGTCCCAGCTGGACTTCTTCATGCGCTGCGAGTTCGAGAACGTGGGCACGTCGCAGAACACGAGGTCCCAGCGGTTGCGCGTGTGGCGCTGCTCGGAGACCCACTGGATGACGTCGGCCTGGACGAACTCGTGCTCGGGCCCCGTGAAGCCGTTGCGGGCCATGTTGCGCCGCGCCCAGTCGAGGCTCGGGCGCGAGAGGTCCACGGTCGTCGTGAACTTGGCACCGCCGTCGGCCGCGTAGCAGGTCGCGGTGCCCGTGTAGGCAAAGAGGTTCAGGAAGCGCTTGGAGCCGAGGGTCTTCTTCATCATCTCGCGGACCTCGGCGCGGGTATCGCGGTGGTCGAGGAAGATGCCGCAGTCCAGGCGGGCCGAGAAGTTCACCTCGAAGGTAAGGCCGCCCTCGTCGATGAGGTGCGCGCCGCGCGGCAGGTCGGTCAGGCTCGGCTTGTGGCGGTTGCGCATGTCGGCGCGCTGGCCGCGCAGGCGCGAGAACTCGCCGGCCGCGGGCGTCGCAGCGGCGCTGCCCTCGTCGGCGTACTGGGAGCCGCCGCGGGCGCGGGTGCGAACGCGAAGGTTGACGTTCGAGGGATCGATGCCCATCACGCGCGGCGCGATGGCGAGCACGTCCATGAGGCGGCGGCGTGCGAGGTCTGCGTCGATCTCCTTCGGCGCGGCGTACTCGGAGACCTGCAGCCAGCGGCCCTTGCCGTCGAGGCCCTGGTAGAGCTCGATGGCGACGGCGTAGTCGGGCAGGTCGGCGTCGTAGACGCGGTAGCAGCTCACGTCCTCGCGGCGCGCCCACTTGGCGCGGAGCTTGGCCACCTTGGCCAGGCGCGCAGCGAACTGGTCGCTCGCCGGCACGAGCACGGGCACGCGCTCCCCTCCCGCGAGCGTGACGCAGGCGGGCTCGGGCGCGGCCTGGCCGGGCACCGCGTCGAAGCAGCGCACGTAGGCGGGCTCGCGGCCCTGGATGACGTCGAAGACCTCGGCGGGAGCGGCCTGCACGGCGGCGTCGACCGAGGAGTCCCTGACGAGCGCGGCGACATTCATGCCCGCGGCGGCCGACATCGCCGTGAGGGCGGAGGCCTCCAGTGCGAGGTCGTCCTCGGAAAGCCAGCTCAAATCGCAGGTCACGAGCGCGTCGTCGCCGGCGGCGCGGGCGGCGTCGAGGACCTCGGCCGCGGGCGCGAAGGTGAGCTCGCAGTCGAGGCCGGCCGCGCGCAGGGCGCCGCGGCAGGCGGCCTCGGCGCCGGGACGGGTGTCGCAGGCGTAGAGGGCAAGGGAGTTCTTCTCGCCCGCGGTCGCGCGCTCGTCGGCCTCGGCGAGCAGCTCGTCCCAGGCGTCCGCGTCGTGGCCCGCCCAGCCCTCGAAGCCCCAGCGCGCGCGGAGCAGGCCGGGCGCCCGGTCGAGCGCCTCGGCGGCCGCCTCCACGAGGACGGCGCCCTGCCCAGCCCAGAGCGCCGCGAGCACGGGAGCGCCGTGGCGCACGTTGCGGTACCAGCGGCCGGCGGCGAGCACCATGGCGGCGTAGTCGGCGCGCAGCGGGGCGACCTTGCGCGCCGCGCGGGAGTCGTAGCCGCGGTGGAAGAGCGGCTCGCCCGTGAGGTCGATCGAGACGGTCGCGCGCTCGCGCTGGAGTCGCACGTCGACGATGACGTCGGGGGCGTCGGTGTTCACGACGGGGCGCATCCCGCGGGCCGAGAACAGCTGGTCCGAGATCGCGTCCTTGGAGCGCAGCGCGACGAACTGGGTGTTGCGCAGGTTGTCGTTCGTGCCGTGGGAGTCTATGACGAAGGTAGCCCCGGGCGCGAGGTGCGCGGACCAGTCGATGGACTGGACGCCCTCGTAGAGCGCGTCGGCGTCGGCCGCGCCCACGCGGGCGAGCACGAGCAGGACGCGCGAGGCGAGGCGGCTCCACAGGCAGGCGCGGTAGGCGTCGGCGAGCTCGCCGCCGAAGGCGACCTGGCCGCGCAGCTGGCGGACCTGCGGAATGTGGAACGACGCCAGCTCCTCGGCCAGCAGCTTCTCGAACCCCTTGGGGCACGTCGCGATGAACTCCATTTCGGGACACCTTTCGCCCGTAGACAAACAAATCCGATTGATTTTCCCATAGCCGCGGCGAGGGCTCGCGCGGCGCGGCGCCCCGCCGCAAAAAGGACACCGCACGCGGCGCGGGGCGGCGGCGCGAGAAAGGCCGCCCCACAGGCGGCGCGGCAGGCCCCGTGCCAGCGCGAGGCCTCAACCAAATCTGCCGTTCTCGATAGCCGCTACTCTTTTTTTCTCAAAGGCCTATATTTATCTAATCTTTACTCCGGTGAGATTACTTAATTGTGTCTCCTCGGTGTTGTGTTCTCGAGTTTGGAGAAAAATGGGAGCTTCGATCAAAGACACCGCCTCGAGCGTCCGCGCGCGCAAGGCCAAGCGCGCGGGCATCCCGCTATCCGCGGGCATGATCCTCGTCACCCTCGGCGTGGTCTACGGCGACATCGGCACGAGCCCGATGTACACCCTCAAGGCGATCATGAGCGGCAACGGCGGCCTCGCCACGATGAGCACGGACGTCGTCCTCGGCGCTCTGTCCCTCATCATCTGGACGCTGACCCTCATCACCACCGTCAAGTACGTCCTGGTGGCCATGAAGGCGGACAACCACAACGAGGGCGGCATCTTCGCGCTCTACAGCCTTGTAAAGAAGTGCGGCAAGTGGCTGATCATCCCCGCGATGGTCGGCGGCGCGGCGCTTCTTGCCGACGGCATCCTCACCCCCGCCGTCACCGTCACGACGGCCATCGAGGGCCTGCGCACGGTCGACTTCTGCTACGCCGTCATCGGCGACAACCAGAACATCGTCGTCCTCGTCACCATCGCCATCCTGTGCATCCTGTTTGCCATGCAGCGTGCGGGCACCTCGACCATCGGCAAGTTCTTCGGGCCGGTCATGACGCTGTGGTTCCTCTTCCTGGGCGTCTCGGGCCTCGTCCACGTCATCGGCAACGTCGGCATCCTGCGCGCGCTCAACCCGATCCGAGGCATCACGTTCCTCTTTGACGGCAACCTCAACGCCGCGGGCCTCATGGTCCTGGGCAACGTGTTCCTGTGCACCACCGGCGCCGAGGCGCTCTACTCCGACATGGGCCACGTCGGCAAGTCGAACATCTACGCCTCCTGGCCCTTCGTGAAGACGTGCCTGATCATCAACTACCTCGGCCAAGGCGCCTGGATCCTCGCGAACAACGCAAACGGCCAGCTCATGGGCGTGGCGGACCTGAACCCGTTCTACCAGATGCTCCCCGAGCAGCTGCGCGTGTTCGCCGTCATCCTTTCCGCCTTCGCTGCCATCATCGCGTCGCAGGCGCTGATCACGGGCTCGTACTCCATCGTGTCCGAAGCCGTGCGCCTGGACCTCATGCCACACATGCGCGTCAACTACCCATCCGAGACCAAGGGCCAGATCTACATCCCGATGGTCAACAACATCATGTGGGTCGGCTGCATCGGCGTCGTCCTGCTGTTCCGCAGCTCAAACCACATGGAGGCCGCCTACGGCCTGGCCATCACCGTCACCATGCTGATGACCACCCTGCTACTGTTCACCTATCTCTCGAAGATTCGTCGCCAGCCGGTGGCGGCCGTGCCGTTCCTGCTGATCTTCGGCGCCATCGAGCTGATGTTCTTCTTCTCGAGCCTGACGAAGTTCTTCCACGGCGGCTACGTGACCGTGTTGCTGGCAACGGCGATCTTCATCGTCATGTACGTGTGGCGCCGCGGCACCGCCGTCGAGAGGACCCAGACGGTGTTCCTCCCCGTGGACAAGTACCTCGACCAGCTCTTTAGCCTCTGCCACGACAACGAGGTCCCCTACCTGGCCGACAACCTGGTCTTCCTGACCAACGACTCCTCGATCGACAAGCTCGACCGCGACATCCTCTACTCGATCCTGGACAAGCAGCCCAAGCGCGCGAAGGCGTACTACTTCCTGAACGTTCAGGTCACCGACGAGCCGTTCACGCACGAGTACATCGTGAACAACTTCGACACCGACTTCCTCTTTAAGGTGCAGCTGCGCCTCGGCTTCAAGGTGAACCAGCGCATCAACACCTACCTGTACCAGATCGTCGCGGACCTCGTGGAGAACAACCAGATCGCTCCGCAGAACCACAAGTACTCGATCTATCGCACCCACAGCGCGGTCGGCGACTTCAAGTTCTGCCTGCTCCGCAAGGTCATCAGCCCCGAGACCGACCTCTCGGGCGTGAACTACCGCGTGATGGAGCTCAAGTACCTGATTCGCCGAGTCTGCGGAAGCCCGGCCAAGTGGTACGGCCTGGAGAGCTCGAGCATCCTCTTTGAGTACGTGCCCCTCTTCTCCAAGAAGAAGTCCCAGCACAAGCTCATGCGCGTCAACCTGCTCGACGCCGAGCCGAGCTCGCCTAAGCGCCTCGACCGCAGCGCGCAGGCGGCGCCCACGTCCGCCGACGACGATGAGGATATCTTCTCGGCGACCATGCGCGACAACCGCGAGAGCAACATCATCGACACCTTCAAGGACCTCGTGGGCGGCGACACCGCCAGCTTCAAGCCCCTCGTGATCGACAACGAGGAAGACGATGAGGACGAAGACGAGGAAGAGAAGCAGGAGCTCTACGGCAGCTCCGAGGCCGACGCCGACTCCCCCGTCCCCGACGAGCAGCAGTAAGCCCCGCGTCCTGCACGCCGGGGCGCCCCATAGCAAACCTAAGCGCCCCGCGGCATTCGCCGCGAGGCGCTATTTCCTTACCTGCCACCATCACTGGGTGACAGTCATTGCGTGTAGGTCGCCCATCGCCAACACTTGGTGACAGTCATTGCGTGCAGCTTTTGGGGACACCCATCATCTAGTGACACCCATCAGCCGATGACTGTCACCCAGTGAGGGTTAGGAGAGGGCGATGCCGCCGAGCCAACCGCAGCGCGGCGTCATGTACTTGCCGTAGGTCGCGACCCAGCTGGAGACGGTGTCGGTCTTGATGTAGCCGACGTTGTGGTGAACGAGGCCGTCGCCGAGGTAGACGCCGATGTGGCCGTAGATGCGGCCAGCGGTCGTGCCCGAGCTCGAGGACTCGACGGCGATGATCATGCCGGGCTTGATGTCCGAGACGGAGTTGCCGCACCACCATGCGCACATATCGCACGCGTTTCCGCCGAAGTGACCGATGCCCGCGTTGCTGAAGACGTACGTGATCCACGCCGCGCACAGGCCGCCGCCCGGAGAAGGCGTTGAGGCCGCGGCGGCCGTCACCTTAGCAAGAGAACCGTTGCCGAGCACCTGCGTGTTCGTGGTCGTCGCCCAGGACTTCTTTGACTTCTTTGCCTCGGCGGAGATGCGCTTCGCCTCGGCGGCCGCCTCCTGCGCGGCCACGAGCTCGGAATCGTGCTGCTTCATGAGCTCCTGGACCGAATCGGAGAGACCCGACACGACGGCCGCGGCCTCGTCCTGCTTGGCCTGCGCGGCGGCGAGCTCGTCCGTCTGCTGACTCTCGAGCTGCTCGAGGGCGGCCTTCTGCTGCTCGAGGGTCGCCTTCTGCTGCTCAAGCTCGGACTTCTGCTGCTCGAGGTCGGACTTGAGCCCCTTGACCTCGTCGATCATCGCCTTGTCCTGCTCGGTAACCTTGTCGAGGTAGTAGATATTGCTCGTGAGCTCCTCGAACGAGGCCGAGCTCAGGATCAGGTCGATCGTCGACTGATTGCCCGACTTGTACGCGGCGCTCATGCGGCCGCCGAGCTTCTTTTGCTTCGCCTCGATGTTCTTCTGGGTCTGGGCGATCTCGCCTTCCTTGGTCGAGATCGCGTCCTCGGCCTCAGAAATCTGCTGGTTGAGCTCGGCGATCTGTCCTTGGGTGGCCGAGAGCTTGGCCGCCGCCTCGGAGTACTCCTCGCCGATGGCGGCGAGCTTCTGTTGCGCGGCATCGTACTGCGCCTGGGCGTCGTCGAGCTTCTGCTGCGTCTTGTCGGCCTGGGCCTTGGCATTGTCAGCCTTCTGCTGCGCGGTCTCCGCTATGACGGCGGCAGGCTTGAGCGCCGCGGCGACGCCGACGGTGAGAGCCGATCCCATGAACAGCCGAAGGGCGTCACGACGAGATAGATTGCGAGCGGGTTTGGTCATGCTGAGTCTCCCCGGGGTGTGGTTTAACTGCGTTTGAGAAGAGTTCCCTTATTCTAGCTGTCTTTATCCCCCATGACCAAATGAACACGGGGCGGGCGTGAAGGCAACGAACAAGGAGAGGATCGCTCAGGGTATCCCAGGAAGCTGCAGCAATGACTATCACCCAGTGATGGGTGTCCCAGGAAGCTGCACGCAATGACTGTCACCCAGTGAAGGGTGGCAGTCAATGTTGGTAGGCGGGCGCTATTTGTTCTCGATGTGGGCGACGTTGCCGATGGTGATGGAGATCGTGCCGTCGGCGCCGGTCGAGAAGTCCAGGTAGCCGGGCTTGTCGGCGAGGTTGGAGGGGAAGGTGATCTCAATGCCGGTGTCGGTCTTTATCTTGTGGTTCTTGGCCAGGCGGTTGGCAACGCCACGGCGGACGGGCGCCTCCTCGGGGAGCTTTGCCTCGCGGACGCGCTCCTCGAAGACCTGCTGGACGTCGGGTCGGTCCTCGAAGACCACGCGGCCGATCTCGGCGGGCGCGACGACCTCCTCGCGATCGGCCTGCTGGGCGACCGCGGCCTTAGCGCGGCCGACCTCGACAGCGGGCGTGAGACCGTACTCCTCGGCGACGTCCTGGACGATCTCGCTCACCTCGGTGAAGACTTGCTGCGTAGAGGCAGCGGCGGTGCACTGAAGGAACTTGTCGGGCAGGATCTGAATCGTCTCGCCTCCGATAGAGCGCTCCTTGTCGTGGAAATCGATGGCGAAGGAGTCGCAGTCCACGAGCACGTAGGTGTCGATCTTTGCCGTGGGGTTGGGCAGCGCGGTGTCCATGCGCAGGATCTCGTTCGCGCCGCCGCCGATCTCGTGGACGAAGGACTGTTTGCGGGGCAGCAGCACCATGGCGAAGAACCTCTTGCCCTCGGGGCCGTCGAACGCGGCGTCGACCTCGGCGTCGGTGGAGTTCGCGTCGACGGGGACGGCATCGGTGTCGATAAAGTCCGCGACCAGGAGGTCGACCTGCTCGAGCTCCTCCGCGCGGCGCAGCTCCTCCCAGAACCACTCCGCGATCTGGACCGAGAAGCCCTGGAACTCCGCCCCGCCCATGAGGTAATGCTCGAGCTCGCCTGCGAAGCCGGAGTCCTCTGCGAACTCGCCGTGGTTGGACTCGGCGTTGCCCACGATCTTGCGCAGGCGGCGCTGGACATAGGACTTGGTGGGACGGTTCTCGAGGTCGAGCGGCGCCTCGGAGTAGTACTTCGACCCCGACTCGAAGTCAAAGACGTGCAGGATGGCTTGACTGACCTTGAGCATTGCTGCGGATCCTTCCGTGAGGACAAAAGAACGGGGTCGATTGTCGCATGAATCGCGCGCGGCAACCGACCCCGTCGATGTGATTTCAGACGATTACTGCTGCGGGACCTGGGCGTCCATGGTCTCGGCGACCTCGTCGATCTCGCTCGCGTGCTTGCCGTCGGCATCGCGCTCGAGCGCCGGGATGAGCATGCGGTAGGAGTTCTCGTTCGCGTTCTTGTGCGGGGAGGTCTTCGCGTAGCGCTTGACCGCGGCGGCGGTCTTGTTCACCGCGGTAAGGGTGCCGGCGCCGGCGACGCAACCGCCCGGGCAGGCCATGCCCTCGAGCAGGTAGCCGTCGTACTTGCCCTTGACGGCGTCCTTCATGAGCTTGCGGCACTCCTCGAGGCCCTCGGCGTTGGCCACCTTGACCTCGCGCTCGGGGTAACGCTTGCGGATGGCGTTGGCCACGGCGGTCGCGACGCCGCCCGACACGGCGAACCCGCGGCCGTCGGCGGAGGCGACCTCGAAGTCGCCGCCCTCCCCCGCGAGCTTGGTGTAGTCGATGTTCTTTGCCTGCATCATGCCGGCCATCTCCTCGAAGGTGAGGACGAAGTCGACCTCGGAGCGCACGGACCGGCGCATGGCCTCGAGCTTCTTTGCGGAGCACGGCCCGACAAAGACAATCTTGGCGTTGGGGTGCTGCTTGCGGATGAGGCGCGCGGTGAGCGTCATCGGCGTGAGGGCCATGCTAATGCAATCGGCGTTCTTGGGGAACTCCTTCTTTGCCATGACCGACCATGCCGGGCAGCAAGAAGTGCCCATGAACGGAATCTTCTCGGGCACCTCCTCGAGGAAGTCCTCGGACTCCTGGATGGTGCACAGATCGGCGCCGAGCGCGACCTCCTCCATGCCGGAGAAGCCGAGCTGCTTGAAGGCCTCGCGGAGCTTGTCGACGTTGCCCTTGCCGCCGAACTGGCCAACAAAGGCGGGCGCGACCTCGGCGATGACCTCGTCGCCGGCGTTGATGGCCATGATCACCTGGAAGATCTGGCTCTTGTCGGCGATGGCGCCGAAGGGGCAGTTGACCAGGCACTGGCCGCAGCTGACGCACTTCTCGTAGTCGATCTTTGCGTGGCCGTGCTCATCGGAGCCGATGGCGCCCATTCCGCACGCCACGGCGCAGGGCCGCTCGAAGTGGTGGATGGCGTGGTAGGGGCAGGTCTTGGCGCACAGGCCGCAGTGGACGCACTTCTCCTGGTCGATATAGGCCTTCTTGTCCTTGAAAGTGATGGCGCCCTTGGGGCAGATCTCGCGGCAGGGGTGCGCGAGGCAACCCTGGCAGGCGTTGCTCACCTCATAGACGTTGTCTTTGCAGGCGTTGCAGGCGAACTTGATGACGTTGATCAGCGGCGGCTGGTAGTAGGTCTCGGGAACCGAGGCGTCGATGATGCCGTCGGTCATGCTCTGCGGCTTGTCGACGCCCTGCAACGGCAGACCCATGGCCAGGCGGATGCGCTCCTGCACAATGGCGCGCTCAAGGAAGACGGACTCGCGGTAGGTCGCGATCTCGCCGGGAACGATCTCGTAGGGCAGGCGCTGGAGGTCTCCCTCGGAGTCCTCCCCCTGCTCGTAGGCGATGCGGGCGACGCCCGCGAAGACCTTTCGGCGAATCTCGGTAAGGTTGGTGTAGACACCGCGCATAGTGCCAGGCATGTGAAACCCCTCTCCAGTTGGCGCGGCAGGCTCCCCAAGCCCACCGCGGCTGCGTTTCTTTCCAGAAGACAGCGACGTGTTTAGTATCGCGCATTCTGAGCGGCGCGCCGCCCCGGATTTAGGAAGGCACAGCTAGGCCGCGGGCTCCCAGTTCTTGCCGAGGCGTTCCGGCCACTCCGTCTGCAGGCTCAGGGGCTCGCCCGTCGCGGGATGGCGGAGCTCCTCGCGAAACGCATGCAGCAACAGCCCGGACTCGCCGCGAGCGGCGTCGGGGCGCGCGCCTCCGTAGAGCTCGTCGCCGACGATCGGGAAGCCGAGGCTGGCCAGGTGCACGCGGATCTGGTGGCGCCGGCCGGAAAGAAGCTCGACCGAAAGCAGGGTCCGCCCGCCCTTGAAGACGAGCTTGCGCACGAGCGTGCTCGCGGGTTTTCCCTGCCCTTCTTTGCAGGCGCGCATCTTTTTTGCGTCATGACGGTCGCGGCCGATGGGCACGTCGATGGCCTTCTGGGCCCACGGAAAGCGGCCTGCGACGACGGCGAGGTACTCCTTGCGCATGTCGCGCCCGGCCACCTCAGCATCGAGGGCGGGCTGCGTGGCGGGATCGAGCGAGAAGAGCACAAGCCCCGTAGTCTCAACGTCGAGGCGCTGCGCCGCCTGCGGGCGCACGTCCTCACGGCCCTCCGCCGCAAGGTGCTCGGCCACGAGGTCCGTGAGCGTGAGGGCGCCTGTGCCGTCGCCGTGCACGAGCAGATCCGCCGGTTTGCTCGCCGCGAGCAGGTAATCGTCCTCGAAAACCACGGTGATGTTTTTGTAAGAAATACCGTTCATGGCGCCATTCCGTCCTCTCGCCGCCTAGGGCCGAGCACCCAGCATACCGCGTCAAGGGTGCAGAAGGTATGCTTTCCCCATCAATACTCGATACCGAGGAGGCCCGTCGTGGACGACGTCAGGATACCCCGCGCAAATGAGGACTCCCCCGACAATGATCAAGAAACGCTGCAGGTACTGCGCCCGGACGGGACCCTCGGCGAGTCCGACGAGGACATGGAGGCCCGTCTTGCCATGGAGAGCCTCATGCGTCATCGCCGCGCGCGCAGGCGCAAGAAGCTGATCGCGGGCGGCATCGTTGGCGCGATCGTGCTCGTGGGCGCCATCGCGTGGGGCGTCTCCAAGTTCACGGGGAACGCCGGGGGCGACGATGCGCCCCAGCTCATGACAACCTTCGTTGACCGGGGCGACTTCACCGAGGCGGTCGAGGCCTCCGGCGCGGCCAAACCCGTGACCTCCGTCGTCGTAAATCCCGAGGTCGGCGGCACCATCGAGACCGTGAACGTCGCGGAGGGAGACACCGTCCAAGAGGGCGACGTGCTCCTCACCGTGAAGAACGACGAGCTGGACAAAGCCATCCGCGACGCAGAGATGGGCGTGCGCAACGCCAAACTCGGCGTCTCGCAGGCGCAGGCGACCTACGACACGACGCTCGACGCGTACAACAAGATCGATGAGATAAAGGACGAAGAGGGAAACGTCATCGAATACAAGCGCGGGGCCGAGGGCAGTGACGTCGACTCTGCCGTATTCGCCGTCGAGTCCGCCAGAAATTCCCTCTCCGACGCCCAGGAGGCCTACAGCATCGCCGTCGCGAACGCCGAGAAGCGCACGGTGCGCGCGCCCAAGAGCGGCTCGGTCGTGGTCATGAACGCGCAGGTCGGCGCCTCGACCGACTCCGCCGCAAACGCCGGCGGCCTCATCCAGATCGCCGACCTCTCGCAGATGACGGTCAAGGTCCAGGTCAACGAGGTCGACATCTCGAGGGTCTCGGTCGGCCAGATGGCCAAGGCCACGTTCTCGGCCCTGCCCGGCGTCGAGCTCGACGCGCAGGTCACCCGCATCGCGACCGTTGCGGGAAGCGGCGAAGACTCCCACGGATACGGCGGGGGCGTCGTGACCTACGACGTAAGCCTGCTCATCCCCCAGCCCGCCGCCGAGCTCAAACCCGGCATGACGGCCAACGTCCAGATCATGCTGCAGAGCGTGCCCGACACCCTCATGGTGCCCTCGAGCTGTGTTGCCATGGACGAGGCGGGCAGCTCCTACGTCATGGTCGTCACCGATTACGAGACGGGCGCCGTCGAGCGCAGGTCCGTGACCGTCAGGGCGTCCGACCAGACGACCTCCGCCATCGAGGGCGATATAAGCGAGGGCGACGAGGTCCTTCTTGACCCGTACTCGGCGCCTAGCGACGACGCGCCCATGGACGGTGGCCCCACGGCAGTTGAAGACGGCTCGGGCTCCGTCTCGGCCGATAGCGACGCGGCCGTCGCCGAGGACGGCGCGGAGTCCGCGGCCGACGCCGACGCCGAGCCCGTCGCCGCAACGGACGCGGCGGCGTAGCGCCATGGCAGCCCCCGTCATCGACATCCGCGGCCTCTGGCGCATCTACGAGTCCGCGGCCGGCCTCACCACCGTGCTGCGCGGCGTCTCGCTGCAGGTCGCGCGCGGAGAGTTTCTTGCCATCATGGGGCCTTCGGGCTCCGGCAAGTCGACGCTCATGAACACGCTCGGCTGCCTCGACCGCCCGACCGCCGGCTCGTATCGCCTCGAGGGCGTGGAGGTCTCCGAGCTCTCGGACGACGACCTGGCCTACGTGCGCTCTTCTCGCCTGGGCTTCGTGTTCCAGTCGTTCAACCTCATGCCGCGCGCCACGGTGCTCAGAAACGTGATGCTCCCGCTCGTCTACTCCGACATCGCGCCGCGCGAGCGCGAGTTTCTGGCCTGGAAGGCCCTGCGCGCGGTGGGACTTCCCGAGGAGCACTTCCTCCACCGCGCCAACGAGCTCTCCGGAGGCCAGATGCAGCGCGTCGCCATCGCGCGCGCCCTCGTCAACGACCCGGCGATCATCCTCGCCGACGAGCCCACGGGCAACCTCGACACCGCGACGGGAGAGCTCGTGATGAAGACCTTCCGCCGCCTCCAGAAGCGCGGGAAGACCATCGTGCTCATCACCCACGACGCCGAGGTGGCCGCCTGGGCCGACCGCACCGTGCACATCCGCGACGGCAGGCTGCTCACCGACGAGCAGGAGCGCGCCGTCCAGGCGCAGCTTGCGGGCGGCATCGAAGACGCCGGCGACCCCGGGCGCACACGGCTCGTGCCCCGCCAGATCAAGGGGGTGCCCGCCGTATGAAAGCGCGTGACCTCGCCTACGAGACGGGCTCGGCGCTTCTTGCCAACCGGGTGCGGAGCCTGCTCACCATCCTCGGCATCGTGATCGGCATCGCCGCCGTGATCGCGCTCACGTCGCTCATCGACGGCATGCGCGCGGCCATCGTGGGCCAGCTCGGCCTCAACGCCGCACGCACAGTTGAGATCGTGTGCTGGCCGCCGAACAACCGCCAGCTTACCGAGACCGACGTCGAGACCATGGCCCGCGACCTCGCCGGCGACTACGACTTCATAACCTGCTACGCCTACGCCTGGTCGAGCGTGTCGAGCTCAACCTCCTCCTCCGAGGAGATGGACATCACGGCGTGCGACGAGAAGTTCTTTGAGGCGAGGGGCCTCAAGGCCGAGAAGGGGCGGGTCTTCACCGCCGAGGAGAACGAGGAGTCCTCGATGGTAGTCGTGCTCGGCGGGGCATCGGTAAAGAAGCTCTTTGGCCGGGCCGATGCCGATGCCGTGGGAAAGACGGTGCGCATCGGCAACGACACCTATACCGTGGTCGGCACGCTCGAGTCGGACAGCATGCAGGGCGACTGGTGCGTGGCCTACATCCCCTACCGCACGGCCAAGGTCCGCCTGATCGGCCAGCAGAGCGGCGCCCCGCTGAGCATCTTCGGCTTCGCCCGCGAGAGCGCCGACATCTACGGGGTGGCCGAGCGCACCGACTCATACCTGCGCACGAAGTACAACATCCCCGAGGCCGACCCGGACGGGGGCGGCAGCTCGGAGGAGGGCTACTGCCACATCTCGACGGCCCAGTCAATGCTCGACCAACTGGAGAGCACGATGTCGTCCTTCCGCCTGATGGCGTTCGCCGTGGCGGGGATCTCGCTTCTGGTCGGCGGCATCGGCATCATGAACATGATGCTCACCAACGTGACCGAGAGGATCCGTGAGATCGGCCTGCGCAAGGCGCTCGGCGCCAAGCGAGCGGACATCACGGCGCAATTCCTGCTCGAGAGCATCGCGATCTGCATCGTGGGCGGCGTCATCGGCGTCGCCGTGGGTTACGGAGCGGCGTGGCTGCTCGCGGGCTTCGCCGGGTCGAGCCTCGGATACGAGGACCTCGTCCCCGTGATCACGCCGCAGACCGCGCTTCTGGCGGCGGGCATCTGCTGCGGCATCGGCGTGCTGTTCGGGTTCTACCCCGCCCGGCGCGCCGCCCGCCTCGACCCTGTGGAGGCGCTGCGCTACCAGTAGGCAAGAAGGGCAGGGCCGGCTGCGGCTGGCGCCCTTCTTTGCGTCTAACTCCCATACAGCGGACACATTTGGGCCGAAAAGCCCAAAAATGCGTCCGCTGTGTGGGAGTTAGTTCTTCTTGTGAGTTTATGGGAGGGCGAGCGGCTATTCGCGACGCTCGGAGAACGCCGCCACGATGCCCCCGCGATACGCGGCAGCATACTTCTTTCGGTCTTGCTGGTAAACGCTCGCGACCAACGTGTCGATCATGAGCATCACGCCCGCGTCCACCCCCATCGACGTCATCGGCGTCGAGCGGTCGGCGATCTCGATAACGCGTAGGCTCGAAGTCGCCAGCCTCGAGAGGGGATTGTCTGACGCGTCGCAGATTGCCAGCACGGGGATTCCCTCAGCCACGGCTGCCTTCGCCACTCCCACCGGCTCGGATTTGTCGCCAGATTTCGATACGACGATTACCAAATCCTTAGTCGAATCGAGCATTCTTAGGCGACGCTTGGTTTGGATAATGTCAGCATCGCAAAAGGCGCTCTTTCCAAGCCCGACCAACGACCAGCACAGGTGGGATGCCAACAAACCGCTCTCCATACACCCGTAGCAAATAATGGTGTCCGCCGCATCGACAAGATTGGCCGCGCTACCAAGGTCTTCCTCACGGTTGCTCCTGGTGACGCTCTTCAGAAGCTCGTGGTACTTAACCTCAACCTTACTCATGACCGTGAACAGACCGTCACCGTTCTGTATCTCGGTGCTCAGATCGCCAGAGCTTTTGATATCGGCGATCATCTCACCGAACATCGAGTAGCCCATCTTTTTCGAGAAGCGCATGACGGTCGACTGCCCCACATCGAGGCGCCTTGCGAGTTCGTGCGAAGTCACGTCCTCGATCTCGTCGCCGTTCATGATGAGATAGTCGGCGACCTTTCTCTCCGCCATGGTGAATTTGGGGTAGAGACTCTTGACCCTTGTGGTGAACAGCACAATCACCGTCCTAAATTATAAAGGCCGGGGAAGATCAACTTCCCCGGCAAAGGCGTGCTACCAGAGGTAGTGTTAGAGGTCCTCTTCCTCATCAATCATATCCGACGAGCAGGCGCTTTCCTCAAAAAACCCGACCCCGCCGGGAACCGACGAGCAAAGATGGTTCACAACCTCCGGGGCCTTCGACCCTTCCTCAATGCTCAGAGCCGCCTCCAGGATCGCGGCCAGGTTCATTCCGGCAACGACCTTAACCTGGTCGTTGCCGTGCGCAACCACGCAGGCACGGTTATAGGGGGTACCGCCGACCAGGTCGCATACGATCACGACCTCATCGCCACATTCCGCGACATCCCTCAGGCGGGACTCGAACTCATCCGGCGAGATAACCGGGGTGAAATCGACATACGATACAGCTTTCTCATTACCGGAAAGCATAGTGACGGCAGACGCAACGCCCGAGGCGTAATGTCCATGTCCCGCAAGGACCAGTTTCACCGGCTTACCTCCCTATCTGCGGGCTTGAGCCCATCTTTATTTTCCAGGCAGCGAATCTCTTGGACAAAGCCGGCCAGAAGACGGCACGCAATCGCCTCGTCGGGAACGGACAGGTCCAAGCCTGTAATCTTTATAACAGCATCCTCGAGCGGCATAGAGCCGAGGGTCTCCTCGATCTTTGCTGCCTGCTCGTCACCTGCGTTGGGAACAAAGAACCCGTAGGCGGCGGCGCGAAGAATAAAGAAAGGCATGATGCCGTGCTTCAGGCAGAGCAAGGCGGGGCCGAGGAAGCGGTCCCCCTTGCCGAGCTTGCGGATGGGCTGCCTGACGACGCGTTCGATGCGATCGCGGAAATAAGGGCTGCCGAACTTGCCCAGCATGGTCTCGAGCAGCGAGTCGCCCGGCATGGGAATACCAAACTCGGCCTCAAGGGCTCGCCTTCCCTCTCTCCAAGCTTTTCCCGCAAGGTCAGCGCAGAGCTCGTCGGACGCGGCGTCGTTAAGGTATTCGCAGCCCTTGTACGCCCCCATGAAGCCAAGCGAGCAGTGAAGAAGGTTCTCGCTCCATATCTTTTCGGCCATGCTCAGCTCGACATCATTCGAGCGCTGGAAAAAGGACGGGTACTCATACCCCTCATCGAAGAAGAAACGGTCCTCGACCGGAAGAATGGGTTTATCGTCTCCCTCAAGGGCGAGCGGCTCCGCGTCCGGGTCGGATGAGAAGGTCACCTTACGGTTGGCCTTTGAGGTAATGAGGGCAACCTGATCATTGAGCACGGCGAGCTCGTCTGCGTCAAGCAGCTTCTTCAAGGCGCCCTCGAAATAGCTGCGAAGCCCGACGAAGTTGCCTCCGATGATCACCGCTGCCTTGTGGGTCATACCTTCCTTGATGCGCAGACGGATCATATCGGCAAGGTCTTGGGCCACAGCATCAAAGGAGGCGGGGAAGACCGCAATCGCTACGAACTCTGAGTCGGCAAGCCTACGCAGATAGGCCTCGCGGTCCGCCTGGACGTCAAATACCTCAAAACCGTCGACACGAATCTGTTTGAACGTGCCCGTATCGAGATTGGTCTGTTTGGTGACGAAATAACCCTGTTCGCGGAGAAGGTGCACAAGATCGGCGTCGATGTCCGCGAAGGCGATATCGAAACCGCCCTCAGAGAAAAACAGCTCACCGAATGTCCCTCGACCTGTGCGACCGGCGCCGATGATAGTTACTTTTTTCATTTGGCGCACTCACTTTTTTCGTGATAACTGATAGCGATGCAGTCCATCTTTCCGGCGAGCTCCAACGGGCCGTACCCCACAGGGATGAAGAGCGTCTCTCCCAGCGAGATGGGCTCGCCGCACACGGTGCCGTTCCCACCGACGCACGTCACAAAGAGGAAGCTGTCGTGCTCAAAGGACGCCGCGCCGTCGACCTTGTAACGCAGGGCGACGTATTCGCCGGGGACGTCGTGATACACGAAGCGGGTCACGCCCTCCTTCTTGACGCCCTCCGGGCGCTCCGCCTTAAAGGGGAGCTCCGGGAAACTCGCGCAGGCACAGACGTCGTCGATGCTGAGCGGGCGGGCGGGGTCGTTACGGTCGTTGTCGTAGAAGCGGTACGTGATGTCGCTGTTCGTACCGAAGGTCGCCGAGACTTTGCCGGAGCCCCAGCCGCCATGGATCACGCCGGCGGGCGTGTGGACGAAGTCGCCGTCCTTGACCTCGAGCTTCGTGAAGAGCGCGTCCCAGTCCTTCTCGTCAATGCAGCGCCTGAACTCCTTGGCGTCCATCGGCTTGTGGCCAAAGAGCCACATGCCCTTCTCGTCGGACTCGTCCAGGGTGACCGCGCCGGAGACCTTGCCGCGGCAGCCCTCGTGCGCCATGGCGTATTCATCGCCAGGGTGGGACTGGTAAGACTGGAAGCCCTCGTTGCACGTGATCGTCATCCTTACGGGGAACACCTCATCGGAGCAGCCGAAGAGCTCGCGGTGCGCCTGGTAAAGCTCGGAGAGCGTCATGCCCGTGCCCGTCACCGGGTTATCGAGCTCGCCAGGAAGCGCAATAACGCTATAGATCGTACCAACGCTTTTCAGGTCGGTCTTCAGGCCGAAACGGTCAATGAGCTTACGGCCGGCCCACACAAAGGATTTGTACAGGGGCTCGACGCGATATACAGAGTGATTGCCTATCTCCATAGGTTGACCTCTCTACTAGAGAATTCCGATGAGGCCGAGAACCACGACGATGCCCATAAGGCCGAAGATCACCTTGGTTACGGAAACGCCCTTCTTGGAGAGCAAATACCAGCAGCCGATGACCAGAAGCAGGCTCAACAGGTTGGGGAAGATGCCGTTGATGACGTCCTGCAACACCACGGGCGTTGCGTCGGCGGAAGCCGCGAACGAAAGCGGCGTGGACAGCTTCACATAGGACGCAGACAGCGCACCAATGACGATGATTCCGAAAAGCTGGACCGCGGTCTTGATGCGATCCATTGCGGTGCCCATCAGCGTCGAAACGGCATCCTTACCAAGGGTGTAGCCGTTGTTGAAGAGGACACGCGCATAGGCCCACAGCAGAATCGGGGTCGCGATAATGAAGAGTACGACGCCAAGTGGGCTCAGAACATCGCCCGCGCCGGTAAGCGAGATGGCGATGGTGGTGAGCAGCGGAAGGATCGTCGCCTGGACAAGGGAGTCGCCCACGCCGGCAAGCGGACCCATAAGCGAGGACTTGACAGTTCGGATCATCTCATCGCTTACCGGCTTGCCCAGGGCCTTCTGCTCCTCCATGCCGACGAGGATTCCCCACAGCACGCTCGCCGTCGTCTGCTCGGTGTTGATGAAGTCAAACATGCGAAGCATGCCCTCGCGCTGGCCCTCCTTGTCGTAGTACTTCTTGTAAAGAGGGGCCATATCGTAGGCATAGCAGTTGCCGTGCCAGTTCTCGAGATTGCAGCAGGTCAGGTACCTGAGCTGATAGCGCCAAAAGAGGCGGTCGAGTTCTTGTTTGGTCAACGACTCGCTGCAGATGGGCTCGGAGCCCCGCTCGGCCTCGTTCTTGATGATGTCGCTCATTGTTTACAGCTCCACTTCGTCATCGTCGGTGAACACGTTCGTGTTTGCGCTCGCAGTCGATACCTCAGGACGAGAGTCGATCTTCCAGTACAGGAACGCCAGGGCGGCGGCAAAGATGGCAATGGGGATGAAGCCCATGCCCATGGAGGAAACCATCATGAAGCCCAGGACAAAGAAGATGAACATCCAGTTGCCAACGATGTTGAACTTGAGCAGCATGGCCATGCCAACGGCAGGCAGGACGCCGCCAAGAAGGCCAAGCGCGTGCAGGACGTTCTGCGGGACGACGGCGAGCAAGCTGTCCACGGCGCCGGTTCCCAGATACATCAGAACGAAAACAACCGCAAAGTTCATTGCCGCCAGGAATACCTGAGGAAGGATGACGTTGCCGAGCTCGATCTTCTTGTAGTCGACCTCCTCGATGCCCTTACGGACGATTCCGGTGCACACCGTGTTGAAGGCACGCATTACGTGAGTAAGGTTCGCGGTGAGGACGGAAATCGGCGCCGCGATGGCAAGGGCGGTACCGGTATCCAGGCCGTTGATAATCGCGATAGCCATAACAGGATAAGAAACAACGCCAACGTCAATGGAAACTGCTCCGCCAACCGCGAAAGCGCCCATGTAGGCGAGTTGGAACGCAACTCCAAGCTCAAGGCCCTTTTGAACATCACCAAATAGAAGTCCCACAAGAAGGCCTCCCACAAGTGGCCTCTGGAGCGTATAACGCCCGAACACCATTCCCCCGAAGGAAGCAAACGTGTTTGTGAGGTGGTAAAGAAGCGCAACAAGAAGTACCTGAACGAAATAAGCCATGTTAGATGCCAGCCTTTCTCTTTGCCTCAGGCCAGGTAAGATCAGGGGTAGTGAACGCAGGATTGATAATCAGCTTGACGCCGCGGGAATCCAGATAATTCAGCGCATCAATCTGGGGCTCCGTGAGGTACAGCATCTTTTCGACGAGCCTAGCGCCGTCGCAGTTGGGCTGAGGACCGCAGTTGAGAACGCCGTCGAACTCAAAGCCCTGCTCCACGAGCTCCTGAGCGGTCTCAGGCGTCTTGAAGATCACGAGATAGCGCTTCTTTGACGCAGACGCCTCGGGCAACTTCTCAAGCGCCTTCTTGACGG
>ERZ1673741.1042-NODE-1042-length-24977-cov-89.661905_pt1 | contig 24977 bp, 21 predicted proteins | sample MGYA00580209_ERZ1673741 | MGnify/ENA primary metagenome ERZ1673741 (study PRJEB41218, sample SAMN15661754) | gut metagenome | host: Homo sapiens | place: Canada: London | collected 2015-08-20/2019-03-30 | study: EMG produced TPA metagenomics assembly of... | reverse complement strand
TTCACCTTCGATACATCCAAAGGCAAATCCTTGACATAGAAATGTCGATTCACCATTATACTAGGAGACAGCAAACTATCTGCTTGTTCCTGTACGACAGGAGTTTCCTGTGCGCTTGCAGCAAAAGGCATCATCGCCAAAAGCAACGCCATCATCATTTGTTTCATCATTTTCTTTTCCATTGTATATCTCTTTTATATGTTTCCTACATACTTATTCTTATTAGAAAATACGCAACTCTTACCATTGAGTAAACTAAAGGAACGCACTTTTAACTTTTATTCGTATTGGTAATTATCAGTGCAACTACTCATGTTCATAGGGGTGCTGAGTAGTTACATGGTTATTTAGGGCATTAAGAACTTTCGCATTCACATTCAATAGATACTTTGTGTTTCCAAAAACCTTAATGACCCTTAATGACATAAATGACTAAGCCTTTAGTAAGACTCATGCTAAAACTCTTGTTTTTATTAAACTGCCTTGCTGCTATTCCTTTTCCAAAGGACTATAGAACAATTTCCTTTTTGGCATAGGCATCGTTTTGCCATTCATATCTTTAGGAGCCAAAGGAGAATTTTTCCAAGACTTTGTTGGATTAGACTTATAATCAGCCAAAGCTTGATTAAAGTGCTCACGAGTAGTCTTGAAATACTCTTTGTCGTTGACAGTAATTGGTGAACTTGATTTGCGAACAGAAATCGCAGAAAAAGTATGCTCTTTATCTTCTGTTTCCGCCGCAAGAATTAACCCTGGCAATCCATTTAACTTCCAAGGTCCTACACTTTTAGGTATATCACAATACCAAGCTATCCAATTACGTCCACGGAAAGTAGCTGTTGCTTGATGACATAAATAGCCACATATTTCTTTCGTACTATCGGATAAAGCCCAATCTATATGAGGAACCTCCTCATGATACATAAATTTATCTATTGAGACCTTACCATAATAAGATAATTTATTCGTATTTACATTTTCTAGCAAGAATTCTTTAAAGTCGGGACTATACTTATTGTAGAAATCAAAAAATTCTCCAAGAGTCATTTGTTGCTTGCCAACAAGAGCAGAGTCCAATCTATATGAGCCATAACTTTCATATTTAAAAATTGAATCACCTAATTCTAAGATAGCATGATACTCTCTCATGTCACCTAAGCTATGGTCGATGACGCGATAGTTGTAGATACATTCTATAATACTAGAATCAACTATTTTTTTCGTACCTAGCTTTGCAGGCTCATTTGCCAAAGGTCCAGATATAGTTATTTCTTGAGCATTTGTCAATAACGGAAATACACAAAAACACAAAAATACAATTATTTTATCCATAAGTAAACCTCTATTTTACATTATTTATACGTGCTTCAGCATGAGCACCTTTTCTTTCTCCGCAATAAGTTTCGTTCAAATCTTCTATATAGTCAACGAATTCCTCTGATTTAGAGAAAAACTCAGGTGCTACTGTCATGATTTGTTTTCCACAAGACGTAGTTACAACTGTTCCAACATGCTCAGCAGCATTAGCCACAACTCCCATCAGCGCAAAGGCTGACATTAAAAACAATTTCTTCATAATCTCAACTTTTTAGTTGTTGTTTGTTTTAATTTCCACTGCAAAAGTACAAAATTGCAGGGAAAGGCGCAAGAAAATTATTAATTTAATTTTTACCTATTTTTTACCATTCACCAAATACACTAAAAATGAAAAGGTTATGAGTATTTTATCTAAATTTTACCATGCCAAAAATTATAGGATATGTAGCACATACTCATCAAATTCCTTGGGCTTTCCTACCTTTCCACACAGTTTTTTCAACATAGTTTTCCTGCTTTTTGAGATTGCTGCATCAGATAGATTTAAAAGTCTTGCCATTAAGGATGCAGGAATTCCGAGTCTGATCAGTAAGCAGATTCGATAATCTCTATCGCTGACTCGGTTCTTCAACATAGGAATAAAGTTAGGAATTAGTTCCTCTACCGTATCAGCCAATTCCGTCCAATCCTCCTCAGTCATTTCTTCCAAAGGATGCGCTTCTATACATTGGATTTTTTTGTAAATGGAAGAATTCTTTAAAACTAAATAAGCATCGGACATCGAAGATAATGAGTATCTGTTTTGTATATCATGTATCTCTGACACTAATTTACTGATTGCATTTTCTTTCTCTGTTATAATTTGAGCCAGTTTTTTGTCTTTTTCTGCTACAAGTTGAGCTTTTTCTTCCTGTAACCTTTTAAGTTTAAGCAAGCAGTCCTCATACACCAGCTTTGAAGCTGCTATTCTCTTTTTCTTGAGAGCTAACTGCTTTCTATAAACATAAGAAAGGAACAAGAACAATACGACACAAGCAAAAACTATCATATAGTTCATTTGTGTACTTCGTTTCGCTTTCTGCTCAGCCATTCTTGCTATTTCTTGATTTCTACCATAATCGTACATGGCTTGAACTTGCTGTAACTGAGTTTTTCTAGCTTCTATCAAGTCAGAGTCATTATACTCAGAACTTTGCAAAGCATACTTCATAGCCAAGGATGGTTGGTTAACTTTTGCATAATAATGAGCCAATGCTTTTGTTGTTGCAGCTTTATTGCTAAATGACTTGCAAAACTTAAGACTCTGCTGTAAAATATAACAAGCAGAATCTAACTGACCAGTAAACATATAGTATGTTCCTTTTAGACACAACACGTAAGCTTTGGCATCTTCATAATTAGAATTGCCTTCATATCCTGTAGAGTTGTAAGCCTCAAAAGCTTTCTTTGCATTAATAAAATCTTTCTTTTCAATATAATAGTTATAATTACAGCCAAAAGCTATTGCTGCTGCATAGTTGTTTCCTATTTGCTTAAACATAGTTGCAGCATGCAAGTTTATCGCAATAACAGAGTCTTTATTTCCTAAATAAGAATAAGCATTTTCTCGATTTTGATAGTTAATAATTGCATTCAAGGTATCCTTTGCCAAATAGGCATACTTCACCGCCTTACCAAAAGCATCCAGCAATTGATAAGGTAAGTATTGCTTACTAAAGAGAAAACCCATCTGGCTATACACTCTGTAAAGCGTGCCATAGTCACAATCTGCGGCAGTGGTATCGGCTTGCTCCGTCGCTTTATTATAATATTCCAATGCCATTGGTGTCTCATACATATCCCGGTACACGCAGCCCAACACATAGTTGGCAAGCATTCGCTCGTTAGCTGAGCCATGGTTATCATAATAATCCACGACCTTCTTCATCACGCTATCAGATGTGAACGTGATGCAAGCCTTGTTCATCGCCTTATGCCGCAACAACTCATAGCGCATTTTTTGCGATTGGGAAAACTCTGGTAGCTGGGACTTTATTCCATCAAGCATCCGGATGGCAACCTTGGCGGAGTCGTCATTAACATTCATGATGCTATCTGCCCGCTTCATCAAATCATCATACTTCCTGTTTCCTGCACAAGATGTAAGAATCAGGAGGATTAACAACAAATATATGACCTTTTCTTTCATTCCTCTCTTTTTTTGCAAAAGTACGAAAAAATAAAGAAACTACAAAATAATGTCTCTATAAAGTGAGAAGAAGAAGGTAAGAGGTCCACAAATCGTAGCCGATAACAATAAGGATGATGACGAGTAAGTCACCATCCTTATTGGATTATTAGAAATTATATTTTACGCTGAAAGTGCATCCGATAGGACGCAACTGATAAATGTATCGATAATTGCTCTCCTTTATCTGCTTATTGACCACATAAACCCTTTGATTTGTCAAGTTTTGGGCTAGCAACTCCAACTCTATGCTCTTCTTTTTATATCGGATGCCAGCATTGGCATCGCTCTCATGCTCCTGATGGTCTGCGTCCTTGAGCCAGTTCATGCTGACATCGCCGAACAACTCCAAGTCCTCTACCAAGAAGAAAGAAAGCCCAAAGCTACCTTGGTGCTCTCGCATCGTAGTCCCCAAGTCCTTCACTCTATTTTGCATTTGGTAATAAGAGTACTCCAAAGACAAGTTCAGCTTGTCGCTCCAAAACGCCTGTTCCAATCGGGTATTTACCAGATAACGATCATTTACGAGTTTAAGCACATTGTCTTTCGACAGAATATTAGTATGGTAATTTCCCAAACTTGCCATCAGCGAGATAGACGTATCCGTGCTACGGAAATTCTTGCTGGCATTGAGAGTGAGCGACTTGTCGAGCATGGTATTTTTCTTCTTGGACACCTTGTTATAGACATCCCCATCCGATACGCTCGTTTGGCTCATCGAGTTGGTTTGCGAGCGAGTTATCAAGCCCATAAGCGAAGCAAAGACGCCATCCATTGTATTGTGGAAGTCGAGATGGCCGCTTGCAAAGAGAGAGTTTCGATTGGTCAAGCTACCAGTGCCCTTGGTCGTCGCATCCTTGTAAGTGTAGAATATCGGTGAAGTAACAAAGTTGGATATGTCACCGAAATTGCATCGGGAACCTCCTCTCAACCTAAACTTCAGTCCCTTAATCACTTTCCATGCGAGGGTGGTGTTGACATTGGCATAGGTGTCATCATGACGAAAATCCTTGTCCTCTCCCACATTCTCGAAATGCATGTTGAGCAGAGACAACGGAACTCTCACCTCCCAGGTCAGCCGGTTCCAAGCCATCTGGAAGTAAGGCTCCACGCTTGTATTGAGCATATAGCCCTGAAAAGTGTTGGCTAGCTTCTCCTCGGAACGAAGTCGGGATAAACGAATCTTATTGTAATAAGACTCGAAGTTTACCTTGACGCCCATTTGTACGAGTCTGCCGAGTTGCCATCCGAAAGAGGTATGCTCGTCGGTCTGGAAGGCAGTCTCGTTGAGGCTTTGCCACATCTCCCAACTCTTGTCGGTAGGAATCGCTTGGAGACGATTGACAGGAGTGTTGGAGAACTTGATATTGCTTTGCAACTGAAACACTTTCTTGCCAACGTGATAGATGGAGCTAAACTGGTTGGTTAGCTGATAATTGGCTGATTTTTGCTTTTGTGCGCCATCAAAGTTGTCCTCAAGCCCAAAATGCTTGTGATAGAACTTGGAGTTGAAGGTAAAGTCATCCAGGAAATATACCTTCTCCGTATTGTTCTCCAGTTTTATCTTTCCCATCAAAGAATTAGAATATACTGCCGCCTGCACCTTCTCAGAGAAGTCTTGATACTGGTTGTCATCCACAAAGATACTGGATTTTTTCTGGTTTTGGTAGTGCAGGTCATCACCGGCATAGCGCAAATTGAGGGTAAGCGTCCGTTTGTCCTTCAGTTTGAAGAGAGAGTTGAAAGCTCCTTCTCCCGACTTGTTGTCAACATATCGGTTCAAAGACACACTAGGAATATCTTGTGCAGAAAGACTGATTCCATCCCATGTAAAAGATGAGAAATCAGAAACTTGGTCGAGTCCGAAAGACTGCGACGTATTATAAGTCAAGCCCGTATCATTAGCCTTGAGCGACAAGAGCTGTTGCGTTTTTTTGTTGATTTGCATGGCGAAGACATCACTCTTCCACAGCGTCTGGTCATCATAGCCCAGTCCTTGCTGAAGATAGCCGATAGGCTTCAGCTTGCGGTTGTTCTTGATTTTCAGGTTGAGCGCAGCCTTGTCGGAGAAGGAGACATTCTTCAAGGCTCTTATGGGTTGATGGTTTTCGTAGACATTCACCGCCGCCACGTCGTCAGGGCGGATATTCTTGGTAGCCAAGGTATAGTTGCCCGACAGCATGTCCATGTTTTCGATATAAAACTTACTGATGCGCTCTCCCTGATAATAGATACCTCCAGTATTATCCACGCTGATACCTGGCATTCGTTTCAAGACATCTTCAATACTTCTATCACTTCCTTTCTTGAAGGCATTGACGTTATAGGTCAATGTATCGCCAGATTGGTGAATTGGCACACTTCTTACTACTACCTCCTTGATATTGATGGCAGCATCATGTAAGATGATATTCTTGAGTTTGCCAAAGTCCTTTTGCAGGACGGTTTTAGTCTCATAACTCAGACGTGAAAAGGTGATATTTGCAATGGAATCACGATTGTTTACAGACAAACGGAACGCTCCTTGTCTATTCGTCTGCGTATAACGCTTCAACTTCTTATGTTGATTGTAGGCTCTGACCATTACATTGCCAAGAGCTTTGCCCGACTCGTCCTTAACCATTCCCGAAAGGGTGGTTTGGGCAGAGAGAGGCAAGGCTATTAGCAATGCAAGGACAACCATCCCAATATGCTTGATGAAACTCATGCTAAAACTTTTGTTTTTATTAAACTGCCTTGCTGCTATTCCTTTTCCAAAGGATTATAGAACAACTTTCTCTTTTTAACTGGCAAAGGCTTTCCATTCATGTCTTTAGGAGCCAGAGGTGTATTCTGCAAAGATTTCATTGGATTTTCCTTATAAGTCTGAAGTGTCTTATTAAAGCGTTCACGTGTAGTCTTAAAATCGTCACTTTCTTGACGAAGAATAGGAGCATGCGACTTTCTCACGGTTATCGCCGTGAAAACATGGTCTTTGTCCAAAGACCTAGCCTCCAAGATGAGTCCTGGCAAACCATTCAACTTCCAAGGTCCCAAACTATATGGAATATCCGAGCACCAAACTTGCCATTTACGACCTCTGAATTCGCAAGTGGCAAGGTGACACAAATAGCCACATACTTCTTTTGTACTATCTGACAGTTCCCAATTAATTTGTGGTTTTGGCTCATGGTAAATAAAATGGTCGATACAAACTCTACCATAAAAATCCAAACGATTAGAATTCATATGTAGCAGTATGAAATCTGACTCTGGATTATATCTACGATATAACACATCAAAATCTCGATTTGTCACAACAGGCATGGTCGCCATGGCAGAATCCAATCGATAATTTCCATAATCTCCATACTTGCAAATAGAATCACCGATTTGCAATATTTGGTCATATTCACGACGAGTAGATAAATCTCTATCTATTACGGTATAATGATAAATACATTCCATGAGACTGTTATCTACCTGTACCCTTTTAGCAATTTTTACAGGCTGATCGGCATTTGCCATTTGAGCGTTAGCTACAAAAGGAAATGCGCATAACAATAAAAAAAACAGTAATTTCTTCATAATCTCAACTTTTTAGTTGTTGTTTGTTTTAATTTCCACTGCAAAAGTACAAAATTGCAGGGAAAGGCGCAAGAAAATTATTAATTTAATTTTTACCTATTTTTTACCATTCACCAAATACACTAAAAATGAAAAGGTTATGAGTATTTTATCTAAATTTTACCATGCCAAAAATTATAGGATATGTAGCACATACTCATCAAATTCCTTGGGCTTTCCTACCTTTCCACACAGTTTTTTCAACATAGTTTTCCTGCTTTTTGAGATTGCTGCATCAGATAGATTTAAAAGTCTTGCCATTAAGGATGCAGGAATTCCGAGTCTGATCAGTAAGCAGATTCGATAATCTCTATCGCTGACTCGGTTCTTCAACATAGGAATAAAGTTAGGAATTAGTTCCTCTACCGTATCAGCCAATTCCGTCCAATCCTCCTCAGTCATTTCTTCCAAAGGATGCGCTTCTATACATTGGATTTTTTTGTAAATGGAAGAATTCTTTAAAACTAAATAAGCATCGGACATCGAAGATAATGAGTATCTGTTTTGTATATCATGTATCTCTGACACTAATTTACTGATTGCATTTTCTTTCTCTGTTATAATTTGAGCCAGTTTTTTGTCTTTTTCTGCTACAAGTTGAGCTTTTTCTTCCTGTAACCTTTTAAGTTTAAGCAAGCAGTCCTCATACACCAGCTTTGAAGCTGCTATTCTCTTTTTCTTGAGAGCTAACTGCTTTCTATAAACATAAGAAAGGAACAAGAACAATACGACACAAGCAAAAACTATCATATAGTTCATTTGTGTGCTTCGCTTTGCTTTCAGCTCCGCCCTTCTTGCTATTTCTTGATTTCTGCCATAATCGTACATGGCTTTAACTTGCTGTAACTGAGTTTTTCTGGCTCCTATCAAGTCAGAGTCATTATACTCAGAACTTTGCAAGGCATACTTCATAGCCATTGCCGGTTGATTAACCTTTGCATAATACTGAGCCAAAGTTTTTGTTGTAGAAGCTTTGACGCTATATGATTTACACAACTTTAAGCTTAGGGATAGATTGGCATAAGCTGAGTCTAACTTATTTACAAACAGATAATAACTCCCTTTTAGGCATAATATATAAGCCTTAGAATCTTCATATTCCAAATTTCCCTCATACCCTGTAGAAAAGTATGCTTCAAAAGCCTTTTTCGCTTTAATTGTGTCTTGCTTTTCTAAATAATAGCCAAAATTGCAGCCTAAGGCTATCATAGCATTATAGTCATCTCCTATTTGCTTGAACAGACTTGCAGCATGTAAGTTTATTGCAATAACAGAATCTGTATTTCCTAAATAGTAATATGCACTGCCTCGGTTTTGGTAATTCACAATGGCATTGAATGTATCCTTTGCCAAATAGGCATACTTCTCCCCCTTACCAAAAGCATCTAACAATTGATAAGGTAAGTATTGCTTATCAAACAAAATTCCCATTTGGCTGTAAACTCTGTAAAGTGTGCCATAGTCGCAATCTGTGGCTGTGGTATCGGCTTGCTCCGTCGCTTTATTATAATACTCCAATGCCATTGGTGCCTCATGCAAATCTCTATACACACATCCCAACACATAGTTGGCAAGCATCCGCTCGTTAGCCGAACCATGATGGTCATAATAATCCACCACTTCCTTCATCACGCTATCAGATGTGAACGTGATGCAAGCCTTGTTCATCGCCTTATGACGCAACAACTCATAGCGCATTTTTTGCGATTGGGAAAACTCTGGTAGCTGGGGCTTTATTCCATCAAGCATCCGGATGGCAACCTTCGCGGAGTCGTCATTAACATTCATGATGCTATCTGCCCGTTGCATCAAATCATCATACTTCCTGTTTCCTGCACAAGATGCAAGAATCAGGAGGATTAACAACAAATATATGACCTTTTCTTTCATTCCTCTCTTTTTTTTGCAAAAGTACGAAAAAAAAAGAGAAACAACAAAATAACGTCTCTATAAAATAAGGAAAAGATACTATCACAAACCGCACATCAGCCGAAAGACGCCCGCACAACAGCTGTTATGCAAGCGCACATCAGGTGATATGCAATCGCACAACAGCTGATGTGCGGTCCTAGATACTATATTTCCCAACAATTTCTACTGTCTTTTCCAACAACTTCTATCGTATATATAGAAGTCTTTTACTAGGTTCTTCCGTTAAATGCGAAGACGCTTACCATGTAAGACGTATAGCTTTAACGGAAGAACCTTTTTAAAAAACGTATACTCTTTTTTAATGGATAATAATGAGTTTGGCAAACTCCCAAACAACAATGCCAGCAGTAACGCTGACATTCAGGGAATGCTTTGTACCAAACTGAGGGATTTCCAGGCAGCCATCACTCATATCTACGATATTCTGCTTTACGCCTTTTACTTCATTTCCAAAAATAACAGCGTAACCCTTCTCTTCTTCAGTGTGGATTTCCGGCAAGTTCTGCAGCTTGGTAGAACCTTCTACCTGCTCAATACTATATACAAAGTAGCCTTTTTGCTTTAACTTCTCTACAGCTTCTTCTGTAGTCTTGAAGTATTCCCAATCCACACTGTCTTCGCCTCCCAGAGCCGTCTTATGGATTTCGGCATTAGGAGGAGTAGCGGTAATACCACAAAGATACACCGCCTCAACTCTGAAGGCATCGCAAGAGCGAAAGACACTTCCTACATTATATAAGGATCGCACATCATCGAGAACAACAACCAAAGGAAGTTTTTCAGCTTCCTTGAATTCCTCCAGGGTGAGGCGATTCATCTCTATCGTTCTTAATTTACGCATTGCCTTCTGCTTCTTTTGTTTTGTAAGCCAAGGCGTACATACGTATCTGCTTAATCATAGCCAGAAGACCATTACTGCGAGTAGGACTCAAATGATCCTTCAAACCAATCTTCTCTACGAAATAGAGATCAGCATCCATAATCTCTGTTGGAGTATGACCGCTCAACACGCGAATCAGGAGAGCGATGATGCCCTTCACGATAAGTGCATCGCTATCGGCAGTAAAGACGAGCTTACCATCTACATAGTCACACTGCAACCAAACACGACTCTGACAACCGTCGATAAGGTTCTGCTCGTTCTTATATTTCTCTTCGAGAGGAGCCAGTTCATTGCCCAGGTCAATGAGCATCTGATACTTGTCCATCCAGTCGGTAAAATCCTGGAACTCCTCAACTACTTCATCCTGCAAATCATTAATTGTTGCCATTATTTTATTTCTTTAATTTCGTTTACTGTAATCAACTTATAGAGCTTATCGTTAGGGCGAACCTTACCTGGCACAGGAACGGAAACTCTCCAACCCTGCTGCGCTGTTTCCACTGGCTTCAGGTCGTAACGGATTTCATCGGCATTGAGATACATCACGCCGGTAGTGTTACCCGTAATGAGAAGCTTCTCACCCTTATCAAAGGTTGAAGCCTCTACGGCAACCTCTGCCACGCCCAACTTAGAGAAGTATTTCATCACCTTACCCACAAGTACCTTCTTCTCTGTAGCCACAGAACCATAATGCTTATTCCACTCACCGAGAGTCTGACCCTGATAATAACCATCCCAGAAACCGCGGTTGAATACGGTGGCAAGTTTTTCGTCCCAGACATCCTTCTTCTCTTCTGTAAAGGTGCCGTCAAGAACTGCAGCTATCGCTTCCTTATAGCATTTCACTACAGTATATACATATTCAGGACCACGGGCACGACCCTCAATCTTGAAGACGCGAACACCAGCATCCATCATGCGGTCGATGAAGCGGATGGTCTTCAGGTCCTTAGGACTCATCACATACTTGTTGTCGATTTCCAACTGGTTACCGGTCTCATTATCAGTAACGGTATAACTGCGACGGCAGATTTGCACACACTCACCACGGTTGGCAGAACGATTGGCATTGGCAAGACTCATATAGCACTTACCGGAAACCGCCATGCACAAAGCACCATGACAGAACATTTCGATACGAATCTGCTTGCCCATCGGACCGCAGATATTCTGCTTTTCAATCTGCTCATGGATGTGCTTCACCTGATCCATGTTTAATTCACGTGCCAATACAGATACATCTGCGAAACGGGCATAAAACTTCAAAGCCTCTGTATTAGAGATGTTTAACTGTGTGGATAAATGAACTTCCTCACCTACCTCATTACAATAGCTCATCACAGCCACGTCACTGGCGATTACTGCAGAAATACCAGCCTCCTTGGCAGCATCAATGATTTCTTTCATCGTCTCAATGTCGTCATCATAGATTACCGTATTAACGGTAAGATAAGTCTTGATGCCATGCTCATTGCAGGTAGCAGCAATCTCACGCAAATCGTCGATAGTAAAATGATTGGCAGAGTGAGAACGCATATTCAACTTACCGATTCCGAAATAAACAGAGTCGGCTCCAGCTTGAATGGCAGCAGCAAGGGATTCGCGAGATCCTACTGGCGCCATTACTTCAAATTCGTTTATCTTTGTATTCATGAATGCAATTTTTCTATTTGTGGGTGCAAAGTTACGCCAAAATAAAGACAATACAAAATTATTCAAGATTTATTTTATGTTATAGGTGGCATTATGAAATCTTAACGCAAGAAATCAAGCTCTAGCTTACTCTAAATCAAATAATAATTGTATCTTTGCTGCCCAGATCATAGAAGATTATACACCTATATTATATATAAAGAGGTATGAAGAAAATTATTATAGCATTTTTAGCAATAGTACTGATTGCAAGTTGTAACTACAAGAGAGATTCTGATCATCAACAGTCAGAGTATCAAATAGACAACCTGCCCGCATCAGTCAAGCTGATCAATACAACCCCTATCAAAGATCAGGGTGAAAGCGAACTCTGCTGGGCGTATGGCATGCTTGCAACCATCGAAAGCGAGCATATCATGAAGGGCGACTCTGTTAATCTGTCCGTTGCCTACGTGGCACGCATGATGCTTCAGGAACAGGCACTGGAATATTACTTTGCTCAGGGAAAGAAAGATATCAGCCTTCGTGGCACCGCTTCCATGCTTATACATTATATAGATAAGTATGGCGCTCAACCATACGACAGTTACGAAGATCCCAAGCATGTAAACTATAAGGTGCTCTGCCGAAAGGTACAGAAGCTATGCGACAGTGCCATCTCCCAAAAGACGGGTATCGACAAACTCAAGGAAGATTTAAACAATCTCTTTGATGCAGAAATAGGATACATGCCCGCCAAGGCTGTCCACATGCTAGGTGCCGAATACACCCCACAGGAGTTTGCCCACAGCGTATGCTATCCGGAAGAATACGTATCGCTCACCAGTTTCTCCCATCATCCTTTCAGGGAATACTTCGCACTTGAGGTTCCAGACAACAGAATGCACGATGCCTTTCTCAACCTCCCTCTTGACGAGATGATGCTCCACATCCAAAAAGCAGTAGAAAAGGGTCACCCTGTCTGCTGGGAAGGCGACATCAGCGAACCAGGTTTCCAAACACCAAAGAAGAACTATGTAGATGTTCGACCAGCGGAGCGACCTGTAACACAATTGTCACGTCAGAAGGAGTTTGAACAACTCCGCACTACCGATGATCACGTGATGGAAATCATAGGTTCTTTCGTTGAAGGCAAGCAGCGCTATTACGTCTGCCGCAATTCATGGGGTAAGAAATGGGGAAACAAGGGACTCATCTATCTCTCGGAAGACTATATCAAGCTAAAGACCATAGCCGTCTACATGAGTGAAGATGCCTTCCTTTATGATAAGGTTTAAGATAGGTACGATAATACTTGATATAAGTCAAATATCTGCTTCATAACACTTGTGTGCGCACACACATAGTTGATTTACATCAAAAAAGCGGGCTTTTTTAGCATTTTCCGCATAAAAGATTTGGCTGGTTGGCAAAATCGTCGTACCTTTGCATCGTCAATAAGACAAAAAGGTTATTAGGTTTTTAGGTTAAGATTGTTAGTTGTTTATAGGTTATTAGTTAAAAGGTAAAAAAAGATTGTTTATTCAAGGACGACAAAAGAAAATTTGTTTAGGTTATTAGGTTTTTAGGTTTAAGATTGTTAGTTGTTTAGTTTTTTTAGGTTATTAGTTTTAAGGTAAAGAAAAAAGATTGTTTATTCAAGGACGACAGGATAATTTTTCAGTAGGTTAGGCGTAACTTAAGGTAAAAAAGAAAAATGTATCGGATAACAAAAGATGAAGCCTGTGAGCAGTAAAATGACTGCTTCGGGCAACACAACGGAGGGGACTTGTGAAAGCAAACCTCCTTGAGTTATGAAAAAATTGGGAATATAGCATTAATGGTGCGCAATTTCGAGGACTCTCGAGGTTGCGCACTTTATTTTTATTGAAAATATCTTCGATTTTATTTTGTATTACCAATGAAAAGTCGTAATTTTGCAAAAGATTAATAAAGGCATTGAGAATATGGCAAGACATCCTTTGTGGAACGAAGATTACTGGCTGCTACTGTTACAGTTGTACCAGAAAAAGCCAATGGGCGTAAAACCTCTCTATTCGAAAGGAATGGTTGACTTGAGCCTGGAGCTCCACATTCAACCAGAATATCTGCATGAGCAGATGTTCAAACTGAGAATGGTTACTCCGCACATCAAGCGATTATGGGATAAATACGCCGATAATCCACGCAAACTGGCTCACGATATAGCTCTCGTCAGAAAGATGAGGGGATGTGGCAATGCGCAAGCTTTCTTCGAAGGAGTGGCTTTGAAAGAATCATTCGAGAAAGATTGGGAACCGCTAGAAGCAGAACCTTCACTCACTCCGGTGAAGCTGATCATTATTCTTGATCTCTATTTCCAGCTTACCCCTATCACCATGGTACCAGAAACCCCTGAGATTATAGACCTCGCCAAGTTTATCAAAACAACGCCGGAGATAATTGCAGAGGTGATGAGCGTATTCCGGTTCTGCGACCCTTATCTCAACAGAGAGGAAGAACCCGCAAGCCCACTCCTGGAACCATGCAGCGATATTTGGCAAAAATACGGTAATGGAAATCCGGATAAACTGTATCAGTTTGCCAATGAACTGAAAGAATATTTTAAGAACAAGTAATATACTATCAAATTATAGCTTAACTCAAAAAAGAAAAAAATGGCTCAGAAACTCATTCAGACACAGGCACAAAAGCTGCAACAGCTTCAAAAGCTCACCGCACAGCAGATACTGCAGGTGAAGCTCTTGGAAATGCCTCTCACCGAACTGGAGGAAAGCGTAAATGCCGAACTGGACGATAATCCTGCACTGGAAAGTGAGAATCCAGACGATATGCTGAACGAAAGCTACGATGGAGATACTCCGATGGATACTGATACAGAAAACTATAATGACGACAGCAACGAAGAGGCTGCCTACGAGGCTCAATCGGAAAAAGAAGAAAGAAAAGATGAACTGGACCAGGCTTTGGAAAGCATAGGAAGAGACGACCAGATGCCTGATTATAATACAGATAGATACAGCAATCAGGACAATGCTGACTATGAAGAAATGGTGTATGGCGATACTACCTCCTTCTACGATAAGCTGAAGGAGCAGATGGACATGCACATACTCTCTGATAAGGAAAAGGAGATTATGGAATACCTCATCGGTTCGCTCGATGATGACGGTCTGCTACGCAAAGACCTAGACAGCATCTGCGATGAGCTTGCCATCTATCACAACATAGACGTAACGGAGAAGGAGATTGAGCATGTGCTCCACATCCTCCAGACCTTCGACCCTGCAGGCGTTGGTGGCAGAAGCCTTCAGGAATGTCTCCTGCTGCAAGTCAAGAGATTGCCAAGAGGCGTTCTCCGCAAGACGATGGAAGAAGTTTTCACCGACTATTTCGAAGAATTCACCAAGAAACATTGGGATAAGATCAAGGCGGGACTCGAATTAAACGATACCCAGGTAGAAACCCTGCAGGAGGAAATCAGAAAGCTGAATCCTAAACCTGGTGCTTCAATGGGCGAAACGGAAGGCAGAAACATGCAGCAAATCACTCCCGACTTCATCATCGACACCAATGATGACGGTTCTATCACGTTCACCCTCAACCGCGGAAACGTTCCCGAGCTCACCGTGTCTCCATCATTTACTGATATGATAGACACCTACAAAAAGCACAAGGAAAAAATGAACCGCCAAGACAAGGAGGCGCTGCTCTATGCCAAGGAAAAAGTAGACAAGGCTCAGGGATTTATCGAAGCTATCAAGCAACGTCGGCACACGCTCATCGTCACGATGAAAGCCATCATTGACATTCAGCGTCAGTTTTTCATGGATGGAGACGAAGCCGACCTGAAGCCGATGATTCTCAAAGACATAGCAGACCGTACAGGTTTGGACATCAGTACCATATCACGTGTCAGCAACGTAAAATATGCACAGACTAAATGGGGAATATTCCCACTCAAATTCTTCTTTGGCGACAGCTATGTAACGGAAAACGGAGAGGAGATGGCTACCCGCAAAATCAAGCTGGCCCTGCAGGAGCTGATCAATAAGGAGGATAAGAAAAAACCACTAAGCGATGAAGCCCTTGCCAAGGCGCTCAAAGAGAAAGGTTTTCCTATTGCACGACGCACGGTTGCCAAATACAGAGAGCAGTTCGGCATTCCGGTTGCACGACTCAGGAAATAAGGAAAGATACGTTAGAGTTATGAAATATTAGAGTTATGAAAGAGAAAAATATCATATTGGCAGCTCAGATTATGAGTATGATCTTCACCCCGTTCTATCTTCCGCTGGTAGGACTCACCGTGCTGTTCATATTCAGCTACATGGCATTATTGCCCATGGCTTATAAATTGACGATGCTTGCCTTTGTGTATCTGTTTACGGTTGTTACCCCATCCCTCCTGATACATCTATATCGCAGAGTACAGGGATGGACAGCCAAGGAATTAGGCAAGAAGGAGCGTCGTATCGTGCCATACATCATCTCCATCGTGTGCTATTTCTGCTGTTTCTTCTGGATGGAATACCGCAATACGCCACGTGTCATCAGCATCATCGTGGTTGTAGCAATGGCAATACAGATGATTTGTGCCATCATCAATGTCTGGTGGAAAATCAGTACGCATACTGCAGCCATCGGTGGCGTGGCAGGCGCATTGATATCCTATTCCATGGCGTTTTCCTTCAACCCGCTGTGGTGGCTCTGCTTAGTCTTGGTTCTGGCAGGAGCAGTAGGAACAGCCAGAATGATTCTACGACAACATACGCTATCTCAGGTGGTTATGGGATTTCTGATAGGAATCGTCTGTGCTATTATGATTATCTAGCATCAGTATCAGAAAGCACATTCTGCAAAGAAAAAAGTTTATAATTACAAATAAATAAGAAGAAATGAAACCATTAGTAAGCATTATCATGGGCAGTACAAGCGATCTGCCTGTTATGGAAAAAGCATGTAAGTGGTTGAACGACAACCAGATTCCTTTCGAGGTTAATGCCCTCTCTGCTCACCGCACTCCAGATGCAGTAGAGTCATTCGCCAAGGGAGCTAAGGAGCGTGGCGTGAAGGTAATCATCGCCGCTGCCGGTATGGCTGCCGCCCTTCCTGGTGTTATCGCAGCATCTACTCCTCTGCCAGTTATCGGTGTGCCTATCAAGGGTATGCTCGATGGTCTTGATGCCATGCTCAGCATCATTCAGATGCCTCCTGGCATTCCTGTAGCTACTGTTGGTGTGAATGCGGCTCAGAACGCTGCCATCCTCGCTGCTGAAATGATTGCCCTTGCCGATGAGGAAGTGGCTCAGAAGGTAGAGGCTTGGAAGGCGGGTCTCGGTGCCAAAATCGAGAAGGCCAACAAGGACCTGGCTGAGGTGAAATACGACTTCAAGTGTAATTAATCTAATATGTGATATGCCCCATTCTTTTGGGGCATATCTTATCTTATATATTATGGTAGATTTATTCAATTATACCCGCCGTGCCTCTTCTGTGGCACATATCGGAGCCATCGACCTGGGTGGCGATAACCCTATCCGCATCCAGTCGATGACCACCACCAACACCAATGATACCGAGGCTTGCGTGCGACAGGCTGAGGAAATCATCAAGGCTGGTGGCGAGCTGGTGCGCTTCACCACTCAGGGTTCCCGCGAGGCAGAGAACATGAAAAACATCAATGCCGGCATCCGTGCCGATGGCTATCAGACTCCGCTCGTAGCCGATGTTCACTTCAATCCTAACGTTGCTGACGTGGCTGCTCTCTATTGTGAGAAAGTACGCGTAAATCCAGGCAACTACGTGGATCCTGCCCGCAAGTTCATCAAGCAGGAATACACTGATGAAGAGTATGCTCACGAACTCAAGAAGATTGAGGAACGCTTCGTGCCTTTCCTCAACATCTGCAAGGAGAACCATACAGCCATCCGCATCGGCGTGAACCACGGTTCACTCTCCGACCGCATCCGCAACCGCTATGGCGATACGCCAGAGGGCATCGTAGAGAGCTGCCTCGAATTCCTGCGCATCTGCAAGAAGGAAAATTTCCACGATGTGGTTATCAGCATCAAGTCATCCAACACCGTTGTGATGGTCCGCTCTATGCGCCTCCTGGTAGAAGAAATGGAGAAGGAAGGCATGAACTACCCACTCCACCTCGGCGTAACCGAAGCTGGCGAAGGCGAGGATGGCAGAATCAAGAGTGCCGTGGGTATCGGTGCCCTGCTGGCTGACGGTATCGGCGATACAGTCCGTGTAAGCCTCAGCGAGGAGCCTGCTGCAGAGATTCCGGTGGCTCGTCATCTGGTGGATTACATCGGCAAGAAACAGGGTCATCTGCTGATTCCTGCCGCAGCTTGTCCTAGCTTCGACTGGCTGCGCCCTACTCGCCGCGAAACCGTGGCAGTAGGCAATATCGGCGGCAACAACGTTCCGGTGGTTATCAGCAACAGAATCAACGGCGAGAGCACCGTTTGTGAGAACAAGGATGCTACGCCTGATTATATCTACATCGGCGGTAAGATGCCTAAGCAGTTTGTGCCAGGTCAGAGCTACATAGTAGATTACAATGTTTACGAGACGCTGAACAGCAAGCCTGAAACCACAGGTGCCAAGCTCTACCCTATCTTCCCTGCCATGGCAATGCCGCTCATCGCCAGCATCAAGGCCGACGTGAAGTTCCTCACCCTGCAGTTTGGTACTCCAGCCGAGGAATACATCGCCTGCCTGAAGGCTCATCCTGAGGTGGTGGTTATCTGCGTAAGCAATCATCAGAACCGCCTGGGCGACCAGCGTGCATTGGTTCACGAGATGATGAATGCCGGCTTGAAGAACCCTGTGATCTTTGCCGAGATGTACCAGCACGGCAAGGAGGAGAAGAGCGACTTCCAGCTGGAGGCTGCTGCTGATATGGGAGCCTTGATGATTGATGGTCTGACCGATGGTATCTGGCTGATGAACAATGGAGACATCCCTGCCCAGACAATAGATGAAACCGCTTTCGGAATACTTCAGGCAGCCCGTCTGCGCACCAGCAAGACCGAGTATATCAGTTGTCCGGGATGCGGCAGAACCCTCTACGACCTTCGTGAAACCATCGCCAAGATCAAGGAGGCAACCAAGCATCTCAAGGGCCTGAAGATTGGTATCATGGGCTGTATCGTGAATGGTCCAGGCGAAATGGCGGATGCCGATTACGGCTACGTAGGTGCCGGTCCTAACCGAGTAAGCCTCTACCGCAAGCAGGTTTGCGTAGAAAAGAATATTCCGCAGGAGGTGGCAGTAGAGCATCTACTCGCCCTCATCGACTCGGATAAGGAAGGATAATAAAGAGAAAATCATAAAAAACAGAAAGGTCAAACTTGTGAGGTAAGACACGAGTTTGACCTTCTTGTTTTATTTTGCTACAAAAGCAACAACAGATTTCTTTAGTTTAATCACCAATTTGTTTTCACTAAAAGAAAGAACTGTTGCAAAGAAAAATGTTATCTTTAAGTTAATAAGAGAAGAAAATCGCTATTATCTCAGAAAAAGTTGTATCTTTGCACAAGATTTAATAACCAACATAAAAGAGATTCTTATGAGTGATTTTTTTAAACCATTAAGTAGCAGAAGCCCCAAGTGGTGGTTAATTGTTGCTATTTTAATTATAGACGGATTGGTAGCGCAGATTTCTGCGACTACATGTACTTCTGTTGCTAGCATTATCGCAATAGCCGCATTACTATTGCTACTTTCTCTGTTCGTATATTGTCTGTATTTCAAGATTTTTTTAAATGGAAAAGAATAAGAAAAAGTCTCTCTATCAACACCTTTGCCATGCAAAATGTCCAGAGTGTGGAGAACAAGTGCCATTCAGTACCGTAAGAAAATACTTTCTGCACGGCACGTCTTACTATACAACCTGCCCTCATTGTGGTCTGCAAATTCATCCTGCAAAAGAGCCAGTCAAGACATATACATGTTTTTGTTTGGGCGGCATGTCTATCATGATTCCAATGTATTCGTATTGGTACTTCGTAGCATGGGATTTCATTCCAGCCTTACTTTTCGCTCTTCCATTTGTTATAGCGATGGTTACTATCGTTGCTATTTTAATTATACGAAATATAAAATTTTCAAGTTAATAAAGAGAAAGCTTATGCCATTGCTGTGATATTGTCTTTTATCTTCGCCATATCAAGCACACTCCATGATAGTAGACTTGCCACGAATGATTCGTCCTAAAAATAATAGAAGGAAAGAATACTTTGCTGCCAGAGTTCACTATGTTATCTTTAAGTTAATCATCCCTTCATTGCATTGCCGTTTCAAATAAAAGATGTATCTTTGCAATCGAAACATTGAATAAGAAATACGATTATGGCTGATACTAAGTTGCTCCTGGTAGAGGATGATGAAAACCTCGCCTATATGGAGAAAAGTTGCTTCGAGGATATCATCGGAGGATATGAGGTGAAAACCGCCGTTAACGGCAAGGAAGGACTGAAGGCGTGGAGAGACTTTCAGCCCGATGTCATCGTATCGGATATCGACATGCCTATCATGGACGGCATCGAAATGGTGAAGAACATCCGAGAGGTGGATGGAGATACCATCATCCTTTTTACCACCGGCCTCACCGCACCCAAGGATTTGAAGGCAGGTTATGCCGCCGGAGCCAACAACTATATCAAGAAGCCTTTTATTCCCGAAGAGCTTGATGCCCACATACATAGCCTCATCCAGCTGAAAGCCGGAAAGCGCAGCGAGAATGCCAGCTGCCAGATCAAGCTGGGAAGATATACACTGGATGCCAACCACGCCACCCTGAAAGATACGCAGGAAGGCAGTGAGAAGATGCTTACCGCACGAGAGGCTAAGATTCTCGAACTGCTGGCGGTAAACAAGAACGAGGTGGTGCGCCGCGAAGCCGTTCTGAGCCGCTTCTGGGGCGTGGAAGACAAGGATTACTTCGCTTCCAGAAGCCTGGATGTATTCATCAAAAAAATCCGCACGGCACTGGAAGACGAGCCTGCCGTAGAACTGAAAACCATCAGAGGAGTGGGATTCAAGCTCATCGCAGAATAAACAGCCCCCACCCCCTCATAACATCATACGAGAATTAATTAGAAGAAAGAAAAAACAGAAAAGACATTCATCATGCTGAAAGCGATATTATACTACATACTGTTCCTGGCAGAATATCTCATCACCATCTTTCTGGGAGGATTCCTGGTGGGACTCTACATGGCAATGAACATGCATTCGGGCTCCCACAGCCAGCAGATAGGAGCCCTGGAGGAATCAATCTATCCGTTTATAATAGTCATCGGATTTCTGGGCATACTCATCGTATGGTTCACCTTCGGACATTACAAATTCTCCAGGTTCTCGCTTGGAAAGGTGATTCCTGCCGCCAAATGGAAGGCGATGACCATTTGCACCATGCCGATTCTGGGCTTCACCATGGTCTTCTATTCCATCATGAATCTCTTCCATCTCGACTTCCTGCCCAAGCAGATGATGGAGATGAGCTATCTCGGCTTCCTGCCTTGGAACATCATCGGATCGTTTATATCTGTCTATATCTTCTTCGGCGCCATCCAGGAAGAACTGATCCGCTGCGGCAAGAAGAGTTGGGTACAGCTGCTCACGCTCTCTATCATGATGCTGCCAGCCAGCATGATGTCGGTAACACCTAGTGGTGACATCAATGTAGATTTGACCGTGCTCGGTTTTATCACCCTCTGCTATTGCAGCTGGATATACAGCAAGACACGCAGCACCATCATTCTCATCGTGCTCTATTTCGTATCCAATCTGGTTCCCTTCCAGTTTGAATCGAAAGTGCTCGGCATATTGCTCCTGATAGCCGGTACGGCATTAACCATAGGCGGATTCGCTGCCCTGAGCAGGAAACTGCCTGAAATGCTTGTGAAAGATGAAGACGAATAGAGCCAAGGCACTCAGCACCACGGCTCTGATTGCCGTGCTCTGTATGCAGCTGTTCTGGATGTGGAACTCGCTGCAGATGACCGTTCATCAGATGGGATTTGAAACGCCCTGGAACTTGGCACCGGATGTCAGGGCACAGGCATTGCTCGCTGCCTTCTACGAAAGCAAGTTTACGGTTCTCACCTCGCTCCTTACCACGGTGGTGATCATCCTGAGCCTCATCGACCAGATCAACTACATCGATGAGCAGGAAAGGGTGCGACTGCTGCGCGAGGACTTCTCCTATGCAATGGTTCACGACATGAAGTCGCCGCTCACCTCCATCATCATGGGAACCAAGTATCTGCACAGCGGCGTACTGGAGAAGAAGCCGGAAATGAAGGAGAAATATTTCTGCATCGTAGAAGACGAGGCGCAGCATCTGCTTGCCCTCATCAACCGCCTGCTTACCATCTCGAAACTGGAGCACGGCAAGCTGCATATTCAGAAGGCGGAAGTAAATTTGGAGACGATGATAGAGGATGTGGTGGATAAATACAAGGCGAAATCAGCGAAACCAATCCATATCATCACCCGGTTTGGAGCCACCTCTGCCCTAGCCGACGAGGAATATCTGAAGGAGGCGATCAGCAATCTGGTGGATAACGCCACCAAGTACTCGAAGGAGGAAATCAACATTGAGATTTCCACCCTGGAGGATGACAGAAACGTTTATATCAAGGTTTTTGATGAGGGTATCGGCATAGCCAAGAGCGAACTGAAGACCATCTTCAACCGCTTTGAACGCGCCGCTGAGCACGAAAAGAATGCCCGCAAGACCCGCGGCGGCTTCGGTATCGGTCTGAACTACGTGCTGCAGGTAATCAACGCCCATGGCGGCAAGATAAGCGTAAAGAGCGAGAAAGACAAATGGTCGGAGTTCACCATCTCGCTGCCGAAATAATCAGACAACAGCTTATCTGTGGCTTATCTGTTATAAATGTCCTATATCTCTTCCTTTAAACTTAATTTCAGAAACTTATCGCATAGCTGATATACTCCCTCATCCTGCGTGATAAAATCTCTTTCGAGCAAGGTCTTCACGGCCCCCTGCACGGTACTGGCACCCAGACGATATTTATGCAGGAATTCCTGCGACATCAGCGAGGAAGGACTTCCCTCCCTGGCAATGGCGATGAGCACCTGCTTCTGCTTGCTGGTAAGCTGGAACAGCAAAGCCTGATAGGCAAAGCGATGCTGCAAAAGAATGCTCTCTATGCAATATTCCACATCCTCTTTTCCCAAAACCCTGGAATCTGAAATCGAAGTATAGAGCATATTGAGCACATACTGAATATACCAGGTAATACCATCAAAACGATGATAAAGATAGGAGAACGCTTCCGCAGAAATCTCCTTGTTGATCTTAGACAGATGATGGTTGGCAAACTCCAGATAGGTCTGTTCGTTGATAGCCTCCAATCCCATGATGCTCGAACTGTGATAGAAAGGACGTGACCTGGAGGTAAACATCAGTGCCATCATGTAGCGCTTGGAACCAGAGAAGATGAAGTTAGCGTTATGACAGTTCTGGATGCGCTTGCGCAACGTAGCCTCCACCGTTTTCTCAGGATAACCGGCAATGGTCTGGAATTCATCAATGGCTATCAGGCAAGGCTTATCTGCCTGGGAAAGATAGGCAAAGATCTCATCCAGCGTAATATCAGGCGACTGAATATCTCCGATGCCCACGCTCCATTCCGGATTTCCGTTGATATCGAAAGAAATGGTAGATTTCAGCGACTGAAGCATATTCAGGAAGAACTCCCACACCTTTCTGCCCTTGGGTTTCAATGCAGCAAGAATCCCCTTGCCCAAAGCATAAACAAACTCCCCGAGATTTTTGGTATCGTAAATATCAATATATATGCAATGATACTGCTCCCGGATTTCCTTCTGATAGAAACAATGATAAATCAACCCCGACTTTCCCAATCGTCGTGGTGCTATCAATGCCACATTGCATCGGTTGGTTAGATGCCGTGTAAGCAAGGCGGTTTCTTCTACCCTGTCGCAGAAGAAATCTGGGGATAAATACCCTTCTATGAGAAACGGATTAGTCTGTACCATAAGCATTTACTGAATTATGAATTTTACGTAACGAAGATTTCATAATCTCCGGATGCAAAGATACATATTATATTTGAAACCCGCAAGTTTTTTGGGGGAAAATCTAAAAGATGCACAAATGTAAACCGCCATTTATATAAATGACGGTTTACATTATGAAGTTTTACACATTTTTAAGAGCCACTTTCCACCCATTTCTAAAAAAAAGCAATACCTTTGCTGCTGAACAAGATATTCAAACATAAAATAAATAGGAATTATGAACTTAAAAGGAATCTACACAGCCGATGCCAACCGCTATGGCGATGCAGAGGCGCTTTACAAGAGATGCGGCAAGAGCGGAGTCTTGCTGCCTAAGATTAGTCTGGGATTCTGGCACAACTTCGGAGGAGTGGATCCTTACGAAAGAAGCCGTGCCATTACCCACTATGCCTTCGACCACGGAATCACCCACTTCGACCTTGCCAACAACTATGGTCCTCCATACGGAAGTGCCGAAGAAACCATGGGCAGACTGATGAAGGATGATTTCCAGCCTTATCGCGACGAACTCTTCATTTCTACCAAGGCGGGATATGATATGTGGGAAGGTCCTTACGGCAACTGGGGCTCTCGCAAGTATCTGATGGCGAGCCTCGACCAGAGTCTCAAGCGCATGAACCTGGACTATGTAGACCTCTTCTACAGTCATCGCTACGACCCGAATACCCCACTCGAGGAAACCCTCCAGGCAATGGTAGACATCGTGAAGCAGGGCAAGGCGCTCTATCTCGGCATCAGCCGATGGCCACTGGAAGCCCTGAAGTTTGCCGATAAATATCTCAAGGAGCGCGACTGTCCGCTGCTCATCTTCCAGGACCGACTCAACATGCTCGACCGTTCGCCGCAGGAGAACGGAACCCTCGACTACTGTCACGAGAACGGCATCGGATTCATCTCGTTCTCGCCTCTGGCACAAGGTCTCCTCACCGACCGCTATCTCAATGGCATCCCATCGGATAGCCGTATGGCAAAGGAGCATTTCCTGAAGCACAGCGCCCTGACTCCGGAGTTGCTGGAGCAGCTGAAGCAATGGAATCAGGAAGCTGGGGAACGAGGCGAGACCCTTGCCGAGATGGCGCTAGCCTGGATATTGCAGCAGAAAGGCGTTACCAGCGTATTGGTAGGTGCCAGCTCAACAGCCCAGCTGGAAAAGAACATGAAATGCGTTCATGCCAAGGCTTTTTAATATTGGATTAACCAAATCATTTTTCTGTTATTTTGCCAAATCGTAGTATTTTTAACCCGTTGGCGGAATTAATTTAGCGCATACTTAACCCTGCCAATCGGTCT
>ERZ1673741.1041-NODE-1041-length-24980-cov-7.185236_pt1 | contig 24980 bp, 24 predicted proteins | sample MGYA00580209_ERZ1673741 | MGnify/ENA primary metagenome ERZ1673741 (study PRJEB41218, sample SAMN15661754) | gut metagenome | host: Homo sapiens | place: Canada: London | collected 2015-08-20/2019-03-30 | study: EMG produced TPA metagenomics assembly of... | reverse complement strand
GCGGCGACGCTGGCTGCGTTCTCCAGAGCGGAACGGGTGACCTTGGTCGGGTCGACGATACCGGCCTCGATCATATCCTCGACGTACTCCTCCTTCTGGGCATCAAAGCCGTAGTTGGGCTTGTTGGCCTTCAGGATGTTGTCGATAACGACGCTGCCCTCGAGGCCAGCGTTGGCAGCGATCTGGCGCAGAGGAGCCTCCAGCGCTTTGCGGACGATCTTCGCACCGGTGCGCTCGTCGCCCTCCAGCTCGCCGACCAGCTTGTCGACAGCGGGAATGGCGTTGATGGTGGCCGTGCCGCCGCCAGCGACGATGCCTTCCTCAACAGCGGCCTTGGTCGCGTTCAGGGCATCCTCGATGCGCAGCTTCTTGTCCTTCATCTCGACCTCGGTAGCGGCACCGACCTTGATGACGGCAACGCCGCCGGCCATCTTGGCCAGGCGCTCCTGCAGCTTCTCGCGGTCAAAGTCAGAGGTCGCAACGGCGATCTGGCTGCGGATCTGGGCAACACGGTCTGCGATAGCCTGCTTGTCACCGGCACCGCCGACGATGGTGGTGTTCTCCTTGGTGACCTTGACCTGGCGGGCCTTGCCGAGCAGCTGCATGGTGGCGTCCTTCAGCTCATAGCCCAGGTCGCTGCTGATAACCGTGCCGCCGGTCAGGGTGGCGATATCCTGCAGCATCTCCTTGCGGCGATCACCAAAGCCGGGTGCCTTGACAGCGACAACGTTCAGGCCGCCGCGCAGACGGTTGATGATGAGGTTGGACAGGGCGTCGCCCTCGACATCCTCTGCGATGATCAGCAGCTTGCGGCCGGACTGGATGACCTGCTCGAGCAGAGGAACCACATCCTGGAATACGCTGATCTTCTTGTCGGTGATCAGGACAGAGCAGTCGTCGTAGACGGTCTCCATCTTCTCGGTATCGGTGACCATGTAGGGGGTCACATAGCCGCGGTCAAACTGCATGCCCTCGACGACCTCGGTGTAGGTCTCGGCAGTGGTCTTGTTCTCCTCGATGGTGATAACACCGTCAGCGGTGACCTTCTCCATTGCGTCAGCGATCAGCTGACCGATCTCGGCATCGCCTGCAGAGACAGTGCCGACACGGGCAATGTCCTTGCTGCCGTTGACCTTCTGGCTGTGCTGCTTGACAGCGTCGACAGCAGCGGCGACGGCCTTCTGCATGCCGCGCTTGATGTCCATCGGGTTTGCACCGGCGGTGACGTTCTTCATGCCCTCATTGACGAAGGCCTGTGCCAGAACGGTAGCGGTGGTCGTACCGTCACCGGCGGCGTCGTTCGTCTTGGTGGCGACCTCGCGAACGAGCTGTGCGCCCATGTTCTCGAACTCGTCCTTCAGCTCGATCTCCTTGGCGATGGTGACACCGTCATTGGTGATGAGCGGGCTGCCGAACTTCTTGCTCAGCACAACATTGCGGCCCTTGGGGCCCAGGGTGACCTTAACGGTGTTGGCCAGCTGGTCGATACCTGCGCAAAGCGCCTTGCGGGCGTCCTCGCCCTGCTTGATCTGTTTAGCCATAATGAATCTCTCCTTTTATCTGAAAGAAATCGGTGAAATCAAATTTACTCGACGATTGCGAGGATGTCGCTCTGGCGGACGATGGTGCATTCCTCGCCGTCAACCTTGACCTCGGTGCCGGAGTACTTGCTGGTCAGGACCTTATCGCCGACCTTGACGATCATCTCAACGTCCTTGCCATCCACATTGCCGCCGGGGCCGACTGCGATGACCTCAGCAACCTGGGGTTTCTCCTTGGCGGAGCCGGACAGGATCAGGCCGCCCTTGGTGGTTTCTTCTTCTTCGACCAGCTTAATGACAACGCGGTCTGCAAGAGGTTTGATTTTCATAGTGGAAGTTCCTCCCTATAAAAGATTTCTCTTTTGATTTTTAGTTTAGCACTCAATCTCTCTGAGTGCTAAATATATAATACTCACTTTACTGCAAAAAATCAAGTGTTTTCTATATAAAATTTTTGTGAACAAAAACACACCGGCGCATTTCTGCACCGGTGTGTTTGCAAATTATTGCTGGGACGCCATATTTTTGTAGCGTGGGCGCATCATGCCGTGCTCGATGTGTGGCTCGCCCCCTGCCACCGTATCCGCATCGATGGTCACCTTTGTGATGGTGGCGTCCGACGGGATGTCGTACATGATCGGAATCAGCAGTTCTTCGACGACGCTGCGCAGACCGCGGGCACCGCTCTTGCGCTCCACCGTTTTCTTGGCGATGGCGTGCAGCGCGTCCTCGGTAAAGACGAGCTCAGCATTGTCGAGATGGAACAGCTCCTTGTACTGGCGCACAATGCTGTTCTTCGGTTCGGTCAGAACTCGGACAAGAGCTTCCTCATCCAGCGGGTCAAGCACCGTCACAACGGGCAGACGGCCGATCAGCTCGGGGATGAGACCGAACTTGACGAGGTCGTCAGGCTCGACCTTCTTCAGCAGTTTCTGGCGCGTCTCATCCTTGTCCAGCGTTGTGCGCAGCTGGCTGCCAAAGCCGAGGGAGGCGTTGTCGGTGCGCTTCTGAATGAGCTTTTCCAGCCCATCGAACGCGCCGCCGCAGATGAACAGGATATTCTTCGTGTTGATCTGGATGAACTCCTGCTGCGGGTGCTTGCGTCCGCCGTTGGGCGGCACGTTGCTGACCGTGCCCTCCACGATCTTCAGCAGCGCCTGCTGTACACCCTCACCGCCAACGTCACGGGTGATGGAGGGGTTCTCGCTCTTGCGGGTGATCTTGTCGATCTCATCGACGTAGATAATGCCGATCTCGGCGCGGGCGACGTCAAAATCCGCCGCCTGAATGAGCTTGAGCAGGATGTTCTCGACATCCTCGCCGACGTAGCCTGCCTCGGTGATCGTCGTGGCGTCCGCGATGGCGAACGGCACATTGAGCATCCTGGCCAGCGTCTGGGCCAGCAGCGTCTTGCCGGTGCCGGACGGGCCGAGCATCAGCACGTTGGACTTCTGCAGCTCCACGTCGCTGCTCTCGCGGGAGAGAATGCGCTTGTAGTGGTTGTAGACAGAGACAGCCAGCACCTTTTTGGCGGCATCCTGCCCGATGACATACTGATCCAGCCCCGCCTTGATCTCGGCGGGGGTCAGGATATTGATGCTCTCGAGCGGGTCATAGTCATAGTCCGCACCGGGCTGCGCGTCTGTGCGGCGGCGGTTCCGCGGCATACCGGCGCGCGGCGGGGCCGGGCGCTCGCCGTCCTTGTACAGGGCATTGTTGCACATATCCAGGCAGTCCTTGCAGATATTGACGCCGGGGCCAATGATCAGCTGCTCTACCTCATTTTGCGTCCGCCCGCAGAAGCTGCAGACGAGCTCGCGTCCTTTTCCGTCCTTGCCGGACGTTTGATTTGCCATGTTGTTCCCCCGAATCAGTGTTTATAGAGGATGTCGTCGATCAGGCCGTACTCCTTCGCCTGCTGCGCGGTCATATAGTTGTCGCGCTCGGTGTCGCGGGTGATGACGTCCAGCGGCTGGCCGGTGTACTGGCTGAGCAGCGTGTTCATCTTCTCGCGGATGCGCACGATGTGGTCGGCGTGGATCTTGATGTCGGTAGCCTGGCCGGAGATACCCTGCCCGCCGATAAGCGGCTGGTGGATCAGGATCTCGGAGTTGGGCAGGGCAAAGCGCTTGCCCTTGGTGCCGCTGGCCAGCAGGAAAGAGCCCATCGAGGCCGCCATGCCGACGCAGATGGTGGAGACATCGCACTTGATGTAGTTCATCGTGTCGTGGATGGCCATACCGTCAGAGATCGAGCCGCCGGGGCTGTTGATATAGAAGTAGATGTCCTTCTCCGGGTCCTGGCCCTCGAGGTACAGCAGCTGTGCTACGATGACGCTGGCAGAGGCGGAGTTGACGTCCTCGCTCAGCACAATGATGCGGTCATTGAGCAGGCGGGAGAAGATGTCATAGCTGCGCTCACCGCGCGCAGTCTGTTCGACAACATAAGGTACAAGGCTCATTCTGGTTTCCCTCCTTGGTGCTTTAGATAAAGTATGGGTGATGACAAAGGAACCGATACGGCGGCATAGCTGCGCAACCGTACCGGCCCTTTTACTCAATGTTTACGGATGCCCGCGGGGTGATTACTCGCCCTTGGTCTCCTCTTCCTTCGGCTCCTCGTCCTGCTTGGCGGCAGCCTTCTTGGTGGTCTTGCGGGTGGTCTTTTTGGCGGGCTTCTTCTCCTCGGCAGCACCGGCGACGATGTTGGCCTTGGACTTCACGAAGTCGATTGCCTTGTTGACAGCCAGATCCTTCTTGACGGCGGCAGCATCGACCAGGCTCTTGACCTTGTCGGCCTCCATCTGGTAAGCATCGGCAATGCGCTTGATCTCGGCCTCGAACTCCTCCTCGGTAGCCTCGATGGACTCCTTGGCGACGATAGCCTCCATGGCCAGGCGCATCTTGACCTGCTTGTCGGCCTGCTCACGGAACTGCTCCTTGAACTGCTCCATGGTCATGCCCATATACTGCAGGTACTGCTCGAGCTTGAGGCCCTGCTGGGAGATGCGGTACTGGAAGTCCTGCACCAGCTCCTCGATGCGGCTCTCGATCATGGCGTCGGGGATCTCGGCCTTCATGCCGCCCACGACCTGGTCGATCAGGTCGTTCTCGACCTTCTGGTCAGCCTGCTTCTCGTGGTTGGTCTCGATGCCCTTGCGGATGGAGTCCTTCAGCTCGTCGAGAGTGTCGTACTCGCTGACGTCCTTGGCAAAGTCGTCGTCCAGCTCGGGCAGCTCCTTGTACTGGACCTCATGCAGCTTGATCTTGAAGGTGGCGTCCTTGCCGGCCAGCTCCTCAGCCTGGTACTCCTCGGGGAACTTGACGTTGACGTCGAACTCCTCGCCGGCCTTGTGGCCGACGACCTGCTCCTCGAAGCCGGGGATGAAGGAGCCGGAGCCCAGCACCAGAGAGTAGTGCTCGGCCTTGCCGCCCTCGAAAGCAACGCCGTCAACGAAGCCCTCGAAGTCGATGTCAACGGTGTCGCCGTTCTCGGCAGCACCCTCACGGGTCAGCAGACGGCCATTGCGGTCCTGCATGCGCTTGATCTCGGCGTCAACATCAGCCTCGTCAACAGTCTTGACATCTTTGTTGACGGTTAAACCGGTGTACTCGCCCAGCTCGACCTCGGGCTTGACGGCGACCTTGACCTTCAGGGTAGCGCCCTCGTCCTCGGACATGGAGACGACCTCGGGGTCAGGACGGCCAACGACCTCGATACCGGCCTCCTTGACGGCGGCCTCATAGTTCTCGGGGAACAGGTCGTTGATGGCGTCATACTGGAACAGGTCCTTGCCATACATCTTCTCGATCATGGCCTTGGGAGCCTTGCCCTTGCGGAAGCCGGGGATGGCGTACTTCTTGCCCTCGCGCTTGAAAGCGGTATTGACAGCAGATTTGAAGGTCTCCGCGTCAATAGAGAACTGCAGTTCGACCATGCTCTTTTCGAGCTTTTCACAGGAAATCAGTTTCATTTATAAATTCCTCCAAAAATAGATGTACATAAAAATACAAGTTATTATACCATGCCTGTGCGGAAAATACCAGTCTTTTTTGAATTTTTTAACAAATCAGACGGTAATTTCTGATTTTTCACGGGAAAACACCGCCGCCAGACAGAAAACCAGCGGCAGACACCCCGCCACCGGCAGGAAATAGCGCATACAGTCATTGACCGGGGACGCAATGCAGGTCAGCCAGAAGATGCCAAGGCCGATAAAAACCGGCAGCACAGGCTTTGCTTTGCAGTGCGCCAGCCAGAGACCAAGCACGGCAGTCAGCCACGCCACGAACCCGATGGACGTTGTAAGCCCCACGAGCGGCAGCTTTTCAAATGCCGAGAGCGCCTGTACAAAAGCATACCGCAGATAGCCGGATTTATCAAGATAGTGGACGTTCATTTCAGACATTTCCATGCAAATGTCATTATTGAACGTGTAGTAATCGTTGATGGCGCGGCATTTCGTGATGGTGTAATACCCGTGGGAGTTTGCGTGCGTTGCTTCAAAATAGCAGACCGGGTGCTTGAGCAGCATTTTGGCCCAGACCAGCATATAGCGGGCCAGGTCCCCCTTACCGGGATTTTTGTAGTACTGCTTGACGCCGTCGGACAGCTCCGGCATGTAGCTTTGGGCAATGGCGTCGTAGTCGAGGACCTTCTCAATGGCGGTGCGCTCGTCGCCGGTGACTTCATTGCCGTAGTCGCGGATATAGCGGGCGGTCTGCTGCATCGGGACCGAGAGCGCCTCCCCCACGCTGCCTGCGGGGATGTCGAGGACTTTTTCGGTGAACGTGTCAAACCCGAACGAGCCGATGCAGACGGCCAGCAGCACCGCCAGCACGGGGCGGCGCAGGCGCTTTTCACTCACGGTGAAGGCCGACGCCAGCAGCATCGGCACAACGGCATAGATGCCGTTTTTGCGCAGCAGGCAGCAGAGCACGCCGAGCACCGCGTAAGCGGTCAGGCGCGGGCGGCTCCCCTGCCATTCCTGCGGAAAGAGCAGCAGGTCGGCGGTTTTCAGCACGAACAGGACGAACAGTCCCGTGTAGAGCGTATCCTTGACCTGCGTCTGGACGAACGCGCCCCAGATGGGGTCGAGCGCAAAGAACGCTGTGACCGCATACTGCACACCGCGGGAGCAGCCGAGCCTGGCGGCAAAGGCCGTTACCTGCCCGAACACCCACGCGCAGACGAGAAACTGCAATACTATGTAGAGAAACACGCCGAGATTGTCGCTGCCCAGCGCACGGCCCAGCCGGAACAGCCAGCCGTGCAGCCAGGTGGAGAGCACCGTATGGTGGGCGGTCATCTCCTGCACCCCAAGTACCTGCGAGATCTGCCCCCAGGAGTCCCAGTCCACGGAGCCGGGCCAGAACACGGCGACCCACGGCAGCCACGCCGCGCCGATGAGCAGCGACGACGCGCGGCCCGGTGCCTTGGCGAACCACGCTGCGAAGCGGGTCTGCGGGAAGTCCTCCCCGCCCGTCCGGCTGCGGCCCAGCAGGGCGTACAGCCCCCAGACCGCGTGGTAGAACAGCACCGCGTACCCGGCCATGCAGAGCACGCCGACGCAGAGCTGATACGGATTTTTAAAGACAAACGCCCAGCTGCCCAGCTTGCAGATGCTCAGACCCAATACCTCAGCAATGCCAAAGACAATGCTCAGTACCAGCTCCGTGCGCTTGGGTTTCGCCCCACGCTGACCGCGCACCCAGCAGAGCAGCACGGCCAGCCCCGCGGCGGCAGGCCCCCAGGCCCAGCCGTCCAACGGAAAATTCTGGTGCAGCATGACCAGCGCCGCAAGCCAGCCGGGCACGGCGTCAAGGTCGAGGCCCGTTGTCTCGTACTGCATGCCGATCAGCAGATCCGCGCGGGCAGTCTCCCAGTCCGGCACCGTAATGACGGCGGACAGTGTGACCGCGCACAAGACCCCCAGCAGCAGCGCCGTGACAATACTTTTTGTTTTCTGCTTCATCCGCATCACCTGATTTTATACGGGCAGAACGACAGACCGTCGGCGGAGATCAGCCGATAGGTGATGCCGTCGCGCTCGCCCTGCGTTGCGTAGCGGATGGACTTGCCGTGCAGGTGGCCGTAGTAGCACTCGGTCACGCCGAACTCATTCAGCACATCCACCAGCTCCTGCGCCTGTGCGCCGGGGTAGATGGGCGGGTAGTGGAGAAAAGCGATTTTTTCTGCCGCATCCCCCGCCGCCTGCAAGGACATGCGCAGACGGCCCGCCTCCCGCGCCATGAGCTTTTCGCCCTGGGCGGCAACGTCGTCAAACGGCCAGCCGCGGGTGCCGCACAGCGCCACATTGCCCACAGTGCAGGCGTTGTTGTGCAAAATATGCAGCGTGTCAAAGCCGTTGGCAGTCAGGAAGTTCTCCATCTTGCGGGTCGTCGTCCACCAGTAGTCATGGTTGCCCTTTAAGAGCCACTTTTGGCCCGGCAGGTTTTGGATAAAGGCAAAATCCGCTTTTGTGTCGTTCAGGTTCATGGCCCAGCTGGTGTCACCCGCCAGAACAACGGTGTCGTCCGGGCCGATCAGCTTGCGCCAGCTGGCTTCCAGTCGGGGCAGATACCCCTCCCACCCCGGGAAAACGTCCATGGGCTTGTCCGTTCCCAGCGAGAGGTGCATATCCCCGATTGCAAAGATGGCCATAGGGCCCTCACTTTCTAGTTGTTGCTTTTAACGAAGAGCCGCGGTGCGGATGTCGGCGGGCTGCAGCACGGTCTTGAACCGCACCTCGAGCTTATCCAACTCGCGCAGCGAGGCGGGAGCCTCGGCGCCGGTCCCGGCGGTCAGTGCGGCCATGGCGGCAAAGTCGCTGGCGGGGGCCTCCCCGCCCAGAGCCGTCAGGACGTCGCGCGGGAACTTGAACGGGCTGGCCGTGGAGAGCACGACCATCGGCGCGTCGGTGCGCCGGGTCTCGGCCACGCGGAAGGCCACGGCGGTGTGGGTGTCGCAGAGGTAGTGGTCGCCGTCAAAGCGGGCCTTGATTTCAGCAGCACCGTCGGCATCGTCGGCGTAGCCTGCGGCGAAGCTCTGCTGGATTTTTGCCAGCGTCTCGGCGTCAACGGTGTACTTGCCGGTGGCGGAAAGCTCCTGCATCCAGCCCGCGACCTTTTCGCTGCTGCCGCTGACGTGGTAGAGCAGACGCTCGAGGTTCGAGGAGATCAGGATGTCCATCGACGGCGAGGTCGTCTTGGAGAAGGTGCGGCGGGCGTCATAGGTGCCGGTGCGCAGGAAGTCGGTCAGAACGTTGTTCTTGTTGGACGCGCAGACCAGCCTGCCCACGGGCAGCCCCATCTGCTTGGCGTAGTAGCCCGCCAGAATGTCACCGAAGTTGCCGGTGGGCACGCAGAAATCCACAGGCTTGCCCCATTCGACTGCGCCTTGCTCGGCCAGACGGAAGTAGGCGTAGAAGTAGTAGACGATCTGCGGCACGAGGCGGCCCCAGTTGATGGAGTTGGCGCTGGACAGGCGGATGCCGCGCTTTTCCAGCTCGGCGGCGACGTCGGCGTCGGCAAAGACCTTCTTGACGCCGGTCTGGGCATCGTCAAAGTTGCCCTGCACGGCGTAGACCTGCACGTTTTCGCCCTTCTGGGTCGCCATCTGCAGATGCTGAATCTCGCTTGTGCCGTCGTTCGGGTAAAACACCTCAATTTCAATGCCGTCGAGGTCGGCGTAGCCCGCCAGCGCGGCCTTGCCGGTGTCGCCGGAGGTTGCCACCAGAATGCGGGTCGTCTCGGTGCGGCCCAGCATCTTCTTGGCCTCGACGAGCAGCTTCGGCATGAGCTGCAGGGCGTAGTCCTTGAAGGCGCAGGTCGGGCCGTGCCACAGCTCGAGAGAATACAGGCCGTCGCGGACCTTGACGGTCTCGCCCGCCTTGCCGCCAAAGGCAGCGCCGTAGGTAGATGCCGTTGCGGTGTGCAGGAAATCAGCGCTGTAATCGGTCAGAAAACCGGCCAGGACCTTTTCGGCCAGCTCGGGATAGGAGAGATTTTTCCATGCGTCCAAATCGGCCTGGGGGAAGGTCTCCGGCACGAACAGACCGCTCTGCGGTGCCAGGCCACGGACGATAGCCTCCTGTGCGGAAACGCGGAATGCGGAATCTCTGGTGCTCAAATACTGCATACGTTTACACCCTTTCTCTTATTCTCTTTCCTCTATATGTATAAGCCTTTTTGGCGCTATACCGTTGCTGTGAGCGGCGGATTGCGGGCGGATATGGAATCCGCCCCTACGGGTTGCAGGGGTCGATGTCCGTCATCGCCCCGGAAAGTGTGCGGCTGCCGCAAGGTTCTCTCCCCCACCCGCTGCGGCGGGAGCCCCCTCGCAGAGAGGGCCAAGAGGGGCTCAACACTCAAACGCGCCCGGGATGCAATGCACCTGCCAGCCGCGGGCGGCGGGCGTGACCTCCACCACATCAAAGCGGATGGCGGCATCGCGGTAGGGGCTGTACTGCAGGTATTGCTGGGCCGCCAAAATCAGGCGGTTCTGCTTCCGGGCGTCCACCGCGGCGGCGGGGCGGTCCAGCATCGCGCCGGTGCGGGTCTTGACCTCGGCAAAGACGAGGGTGTTTTCCTTATACAAAATAAGGTCCAGCTCCCCCAGCCGCGTGCGGTAGTTGTGGTTCAGCAGCAGCCAGCCGCGCTGCTGGTAGTACTTGGCGGCGACGGCCTCGCCCGTGCGGCCGACGTCAGTCATGCCAGTAGCCCTGCTTTTTCAGAAAGCTGCGGCGGTAAAACGGCTGGATGCCGTACTGCGCGATCAGCTCATAGTGCAGCTTGGTCGGATAGCCCTTGTGCCTGGCAAGCTGGTACTGCGGGTACTGCTTGTCCAGCTCGAGCATATAGCGGTCACGACTGACCTTTGCCAGAATCGACGCCGCCGCAATCGACGCACTGTTGGCGTCGCCCTTGACGACGGCCTCGGCGGGCTGTATCAGCCCCGGCGGGCAGCGGTTGCCGTCGATCAGCACATAGTCGGGCGTTATTTCCAGCCCCGCCACAGCCTGCGCCATGCCGTCCATCGTGGCCCACAGAATGTTGCGCTCGTCAATTTCCTGCGGCGAGATGAAGATAACTTTATACGCCAGTGCGCGCTTTGTGATTTCCTCATACAGCGCATCGCGTCGCTTCTCTGTCAGCTTTTTGGAGTCGTTGACACCTTCGATGGGGTCATCAGGGTTTAGGATGACCGCCGCGCAGCAGACCGGGCCGCACAGCGGGCCGCGGCCCGCCTCGTCCACGCCGCAGACAGTACCGTGTTCGGCGCGTCTGGCGGTATCAAAGGCGTAGAGCGCCTCGTTACTGTTCGTCGTCCCAGTCGTCGTCCTGCGGGGCATCGTCCGTCACCTCTTCCCTATCTTCCTGAATAGCGCGCCGGGGCGGGCGCTCAAGGGAGAGCCGCCCCCACTTGCTGGCGCGGAACTCACCGACCAGCATCTTGGCAGCGCGTTCGGTATCGACCTCACCGCCGGAAATCAGCATACCGCGCTTGGCGCCGATGGCCTGCAGGAGGTCATACGGCGGCAGCGTCAGTGCCTCGGCGTCCAGCTTGTAGCGGGCCAGCAGCTGCTGCGGATAAATGCCGCGCACGCTGGAGAGCAGACCGCAGGCCAGCTCCTCAATGTCGAGAATATCGTCGCGGATGGAGCCTATAAACGCAAGGTTCGACGCCGTTTCCAGCGAATCGAACTTTTTCCACAGCACGCCGGGCATGTCCATGAGGTCAAAGCTGTCAACCGAGATCCACTGCTTGCCGCGGGTCACGCCGGGCTTGTTGGCAGCCTTGGCGCGGGTCGTGCCCGCAAACGAGTTGATGAAGGTGGACTTGCCGACGTTCGGGATGCCCACGATCATAACGCGGATGGCTGCGCCGACCATGCCGCGGCTGCGGCGGCGCTCCATCAGCGCGGAAAGCTCCTTTTCGATCAGGCCCTTCGTAGCCGTGGCGCGTCCGCGCTGCTTGGAGTCCATCGCAATGCAGCCCGCACCCGCACTCTTGAAGTAGGCCAGCCATTGCTTGGTGATCTCGGGGTCTGCCAAATCAGACTTATTCAATACGTACAGATGCGGTTTTCCCGCGGTGATGCGCTCGATCTCGGGGTTCAGGCTGGAAAGCGGGATGCGCGCGTCGAGAATCTGCAAAACGCAGTCGACGTTGCGGATTTCCTTTTCCATCAGGCGCAGGGTCTTGGTCATGTGCCCGGGGAACCACTGGATCTGGCGGCTGTTGATAATGTCACTCTGGCTCATTGGGCCGCTCCTATCTTGCCAAAGGGCAGTACGCGCAGCACAGCTGCGCCCATAATGTCACGTTCGTCCACGCAGCCCACGCGGGTATCGCGGCTGTCGGTGGAGTTGTTGCGGTTGTCCCCCATCAGGAACAGGCAGCCGTCCGGCACCGTGATGGGAAAGTCCACGCTTTCATATAAATACGTAGGCTCGGCGGTGTAGGGCTCGTCGAGGGCCTCGCCGTTGCGGTAGACGATACCGGCGGTAAAGTCAATATCGATGGTGTCCCCGCCCTTGCCGATGACCCGTTTAACGAGGGGCCTGCCGTATTCCGTGTAGCCGTCCACGACAACGATGTCGTCATAGTCGGGCTTTTTCAAAAGGTTGATAAGGATGCGTTCGCCGTTGGAGAGTGTCGGATCCATTGAGTGGCCGTCCACCTTGACGATGCGCACGCCGAAGGTGAACACCAGCGCAATAAGCGCCACGGCCATAGCGAGGGCGTCGTACCATTCCAGCGTTTCCTTATTGCGGCGGTAGCGGTCCTTGAAGGATGCTGCCATGTTTTCCACCACCCGTTTAAAAAAATACGAAAAAAGGGAGAACGCCAACCGTCCTCCCCTTTTCTAGTATGCTCAGATACGTGCCTTGACCTTGGCTGCCTTGCCGGTGCGCTCGCGCAGGTAGAACAGCTTCGCACGACGGACCTTGCCGCGGCGAACGACGTCAACCTTCTCGACGAACGGGCTGTTGACCGGGAACACACGCTCAACGCCAACACCGTAAGAGGTGCGGCGGACGGTGAAGGTCTCCGCGATGCCGCCATGCTTCTTGGCAATAACGGTGCCCTCAAAAGCCTGGATACGCTCCTTGTCGCCTTCCTTGATGCGGACGGAGACGCGAACGGTGTCGCCGACTTCGAACTGGGGCTTGTTCTCTTTGATCATACCCTCGGTAAAATGCTTCATTGCGTCCATGGTTTGAATTCCTCCATTTTATTGCGACGTTCATACACGATTGTTCGTCAGAGGACCGCCTGTATAATGATGTGTCATTATCCCGCCGATGGCTCGGCGGCACTAACGCTTTAGTATTATAGCATTGTGCAGCGCGTTTGGCAAGGGGGTTTTGACAGAAAAACGAAGATTTTTTCAGCTTTTGCCTTCCCCTGCGGGGAAGGCAGCCCCGCAGGGCCGGATGAGGGGCAAGTCCCCGGCAGTTACCCGTAAACGGGCTGTGCCCGGGAGACCGCCCCTCATCCGCCCTCGGGCGGGGCCTCGGGCCCCTTCCCCCGAGGGGGAAGGCCAGCGTGTCAAAAACCTTCCTCTGCGAGGGGGCCGGGGAGCTTACTCGAAATCTTTGCCCGCTTTATTATAAAGGTGCGTCCGCACCACGCGGCACTGCCAGACGGGAGCGGCCCCCTGCGTGCGGAGGAAGTCGGTCAGCAGGGACGGGTTCAGGTTCAGTGCCTCGCCGCTTCCGCAGGGCAGCAGCGCCGTAAAGCGCAGCGTGCCGCCTTCAATCGTGTACTCAATGCGGTCAAGGTAGTGCTTCAGCTCCAGCGTTTTGCAGCCGCGCTTCGTCTTTTTCGTGACTTCGGCGTGCTCGGCATTGTTGTAGGCGTCAAGGGCGATGGCTGAGCCGGCGGGCATCGTGATTTCATAGGCTGCCGTTTCGATCTCGCCGACCTTCTCCACAGCCGGGGCGACCTTCGTGATGACGATGCCGCGCGGCATCAGGGGCTGCAAGGCGTCGATCCATGCCTGCGGGTCAATCGTCTCCTGCTCGGTCTTGACCTCGCAGCTTTCGCAGAGGCTCTCCTGCCCCAGCGACAGCGGGCAGGTGAAGGACAGGTAGATGTGCGGGTTGAAGCCCTGCGTGTAGTACACGGGCAGGCTGCTCATTTTCAGCATCCGGTGAAAGACCCGCTGCAGGTCAAGCAGCGAGATATAGGCGGACTCGCCGCACTTCTCAAAGAAGATTCTTACTGTAGTCAAAGCACGGTCCTCCGATCAGCTTGTTGGCACCGCAGGCGCTGCACTGGCGGTTGCAGGGCTGGGTCGTTTTTGCCTCGAGCGCCTTGTTGTACTCGCGCACCAGATGGGCCTTTGTCACGCCGACATCCAGATGGTCCCAGGGCGTGACCTCGTCCAGGCCGATGGTGCGGTAGTTGTAAAAGTCCGGGTCAAGGCCGCAGGTCTTGAACGCATCGAGCCAGCGGTCATAGTTGAAGTATTCCTCCCACGTATCAAAAAAGGCACCGTTCTCGAACGCCGTCTCGATGACGCGGCCCAGACGGCGGTCACCCTTGGCGAACACACCCTCGAGCACGCTTGTGGTGCTGTCGTGGTAGTTGACCTTGATCTTGCGGGAATGCACGCAGCTGAGCAGATATTTCTGCTTCTCGCGCAGGGACTCGCGGCGGTCCTGGGCGCAGAACTGGAACGGCGTGTCGGGCTTGGGCACAAAGCAAGCGACGCTGATCGTGACCTGCACGCCCTTGCCCTTTGGTCGATTGGGGATCTTATAGAACAGGTCCACGACCTGCTGCGCCGTGTCGGCAATGCCCTTGATGTCGTCGAGCGTTTCCGTCGGCAGACCCATCATGAAGTAGAGCTTGACCGAGGTGTACCCCTCCGAGAAGGCGATGCGGCAGCCGCGCTCGATCTGCTCCCACGTGACGTTCTTATTGATGACGTCGCGCAGGCGCTGGGTGCCGGCCTCGGCGGCAAAGGTCAGACCGCTCTTGCGGACCTTCGTCGTCTTTTCGACCAGCGATTCCGAGAAGTTGTCCACACGCAGGGACGGCAGCGACAAGCTGACGTGGTCAGCCTCGGCCCAGGAGTTCAGCTCGTCGAGAATTTCTTCCAGCCGCGAATGATCGGAGGTGGACAGGCTCGACAGGCTCAATTCATCGTAGCCGGTGTTGCGGCAGAGCGCGCGGGCGCTGTCGCTGATGAGCTTGGGGCTGCGCTCACGGAAGGGGCGGTAGAGCTGGCCTGCCTGGCAGAAGCGGCAGCCGCGCACGCAGCCGCGCAGCACCTCGACGCAGGCGCGGTCCTGCACCGCACCGACGAGCGGCACAACAAAGTTTTCCGGCGGGGTGAAGCTGTCCATATCCCTGACGATGGCCTTTGTCACGCGGGCGGGAACGCCGGGACGGTTCGGGGTGACGGCCTCAATGCGGCCATCCTCCCTGTAGGTCACATCGTAGAAAGACGGCACGTAGACGCCGGGAATTTTGGCGAGTTCCAAAAGCAGCTGTTCTTTGTTCCAGCCCTGCTTTTTGCCCCGCTCGACTGCGGCGCAGATGTCCTGGAGCATCTGTTCACCCTCGCCCAGCTGCATGACGTCGAAGAAATCCGCCATCGGCTCGGCGTTGCAGACGCAGGGGCCGCCGGAAATAATCAGCGGCCAGCGCTCGTCGCGGTCCGCGGCGCGCAGCGGAATACCCGACAGGCGCAGCATGGCCAGCACGTTCGTGTAGGCCAGCTCATATTCCAGCGAGAAGCCGATGATGTCAAAATCGGTCAGCGGATCCTTGCTCTCAAGGCAGTAGAGCGGAATGCCCAGCCGCTCCATCTGCTCCTTCATATCGGTCCAGGGCATGAACGCGCGCTCACACCACCAGTTTTCGTGGCGGTTGAGGATGTCGTAGAGGATCTTTTCGCCGAGGAACGACATGCCGATCTCGTAGGTATCGGGGAAGCAGAACGCCATGCGCACATCGACCCTGGACTTATCCTTATAGACACAGCCCGGCTCGCCGCCGGTGTACCGGCCCGGCTTCTGCACAAGGCTTAATGCTTCTTTAAATTTCGGGGAAAATTCCGCCATGTTGGTGAACCATCCTTAGCTTTTTAGTGTATCAGTTTATTGTACCCTATTTCCGGCCAAAATGCAACAGACACGCGGCAATATGCGCACCGTCCAGGCCGGGCAGGGGCAGCAGATTGCTGGCACCCACCAGCAGATTGCAGCAGGCGAACCAGTAGCCGCCGTAGGTATAGGCCGTGGCGCGCATAAAGGCCAGCACTGCCGCACAAGCCAGCAGGTTGACCGCCGGGCCCGCTGCAGCCAGCAGAAGCTCCTGCAGGTTCGTCATCGGCAGGCCGCGCAGCCGCAGACAGAGGCCGAAGGGCGAGACCTCGATTTCCGGCCAGCGCTGCCACAAAAGGCGGTAAGCAAGCGCGTGGCCGCACTCATGCAGCACGGCGCAGCCCAGCCCTACCCGCAGGATGCCGCTGCCGTCAAACGCCAGCAGCAGCGTTAAGGCCGCAAGGGTAAGCAGCGGCTGCTTCCAGCGGATCTTTGCGCGGCTACGACGCATTCTGCAGGGCCTCGGCGGGGTCATAACGCAGACCGCGGTGCAGGATCTCAAAGTGCAGGTGCGGGCCGGTGGCGTTGCCGGTCTCGCCCACGGTGCCGAGGATCTGCCCCGCGGTGACGCACTCACCCGCCTTTACGAACAGATACTGCATGTGCGCGTACAGCGTCTCGTCGCCGTCGGCGTGGAGAATGCGCAGGTAGTTGCCGTAACTCTTATGGCTGCCCGCCATGCGCACCACACCGTCCGCGGCGGCCAGCACCGGCGTGCCCTGTGCCGCAGCCAGGTCGTTGCCGATGTGAAAGTCGTCGCCAAGGCCGCCCATCGGATCGGTGCGCCAGCCGTAGCCGGAGGTTTTACGGCTCTGCCCGGGCAGCGGGAATTGCAGTGGAAAGCCGGGCGTATAGCTGTCCGTCCTGGCGTAGGCAGGCGGCGACGGCTGGCCGTGAGCTGTGCGGGCGCTCTCCGGCGTGGCGGGCAGGGTGAAGTCCTCCCACATGCTGCGGGCGGAGTCGGCCAGCTCCCCGGCGGTCTGCTCGGTAAATTTCAGAAGGTTGCGCTCCTCGCCCAGCAGCACCGATTGCTCGGGCTGCATGGCCGCCGTGAACGCGCGGCGCAGCTCCGGGTAAACCGGCCAATCCAGCGCCCCGGCGGCCAGCACAAGGCCGATGGCAGCAAGACAGAGAAGGATCTGCGCCCATAGGACCAAATCCTCCTCGGAACCGGCGCAGCGGGCAGGCGGCCTCGGCGGCTCATTTTCCGGCAGCGGCGCGGCGTTTTCCCACATGGCGTACACCTCCCGTGTTTTTTATACACGGTATGCGGGCGGGGAAAAAAATATCCGCCCCGAAGGGCGGATGCATGCTTACTTGCCTCCCTCGGCGAGACAGACTCCCCCGATACGGGGGAGGTGGCGCGCAGCGTCAGAGGGGGAGCGGTGGCCCGCAGGGCCGGAGGGAGCGAGCCTTGCCGCGACCCGAAATATTTCGGATTGCCGGGAGGTTCTCTCCCCCACCCGCTGCGGCGGGAGCCCCCTCGCAGAGGGGGCCAAGGACCTTTTACACCCCCAGCGTCTGGCGGAGCATCTCCAGGCGCTCGTTCAGGAGCTTTTCGGGCTTGGTGAAAAGGCCCAGACCGTTGACATCCAGCGTGCATTCCACGCTGGTGGCGTCACCGCCGCCCAGCAGCAGCGCCGTAAAGGTGCCGCTGATCTTGCCTTTCTGGAAGTTGCAGCTCAGGCACCGGGGCTTTTCCTTGCGGGTAAAGATGATCTGAGTCTCGCTGCCATCGGTGTTCTTTTCGGCAGCCTTCAGGCCGTCGTCGCTCTCCTCATAGCTGCTGACGTCCCTGCGCCAGCCGTTGAGGGTCGGCTTGGTCAGATACAGCCACACCTTGTTGGGGTCACAGGCATAATTTGCGGTCACTACACAGCTTTTCATGGTTTGGATTCTCCTTATTTTTTCCCGCGTCCGAACAGGCTTTGCAGCAGACCTGCGCGTTTGGGGCGCAGTGCCGCACGCTGCCGGGGTACGGGTTTTACAGCGGCCTTTACGGCTGCCGCCTTGGGCCTAGATTCTGCTTTTGGTTTCTCGGGCTTGTCCGTCTCCTGCACGAAGCCGTTCTGGAAATAGCCGAACATCGCCATCTGACTGTCCACCGGGGGCTGACCCTCGGCGGGGCGCACCTTCACATAGGTGCCGTCCGGCTGCATCTCGCGGGCATTGACGGTGTCGCGCAGCTGCAAGTCAAGGATACCGCGCAGCTTTTTGGCAATGACCGGGTCATCCACGCGGACGCCGACCTCAACGCGGCGCTCGGTGTTGCGGGTCAGGAAGTCGCCGGACGCAATGTAAATGCGCATGGTCTCGCCGCTGCCGAAGCAGTAGATGCGGGAGTGCTCCAGATAGCGGCCCACCAGGCTGCGGATATGCACGTTCTCGGTGCGGCCCGGCACACCAGCACGCACGCAGCAGATGCCGCGCACGATCATGTCCACACGGACACCCGCACAGCTGGCCTCGCTGATCTTATCGATGATCTGCGGGTCGTTGATGGAGTTGTTTTTCAGGATGATGGACGCGGGCTTGCCCTGCATGGCCAGCGCGATCTGGCGGTCCATTTCCTCGAGCAGCACGGTCTTAAAGCGCAGCGGCGCGACCAGCATCGTGTCTGCCTCGCTCGTCAGGCGCTGCAGGGCCATGTTGTTAAAGACGGCGCTGGCCTCCTCGCCGATCTCCTGCCGGGTCGTGATGAAGGACAGGTCGGTGTACAGCTCGCTTGTCTTTTCATTATAGTTGCCGGTGCCGATCTGCGTCAAGTACTTATATTGGCCGTTGACGCGGCTGGTGATAAGGGTCAGCTTGGAATGGACCTTGTAATCGTCGAAGCCGTAGAACACGGTGCAGCCCGCATCCTCGAGTTGCTTGGACCAGTCGATGTTGTTCTGCTCGTCAAAGCGGGCGCGCAGCTCGACCATCGCGACGACCTCCTTGCCGTTCTCGGCAGCGGCGATCAGGGCGTTCACGATCTGGGAGTCGCTGGCCATGCGGTAGAGCGTCATTTTGATCGACACAACGTCGGGGTCAGCGCCCGCGCGCAGCAGCATCTTGATAAACGGGCGGATGCTCTGGTACGGGTAGGCCAGCAGCACGTCATGCTTGCGGACCTCGGTGTACAGGTCGTACCCTGCCGGGGCCTGCATGGGTTTTGCCGCGGGATAGAACAGCGCCGTGTGGCCGCCGTCAGCGGAGATGCGCCCGGCCAGCTTGAACAGCGAGCCGGAGTCGAGCGGCGACGTCTGGGTATAGCAGCGATCCGCGGGCACGACGAGCTTGTCCCGCAGGAATTTGACGATCTCCTGCGGGGCATCCGGCCAGAATTGCAGGCGCACAGCCGCGAGCTTACGGCGCTTTTTCAGCAGCTCGCTCATAACATCGCGGAAATCGACGTCGTGATCCATCATGCCCTCGTCGACGGTGATGTCGGCGTTGCGGGTCACGCGGAACAGGCACTGCTTCTGCACCGTGCTGGCGCTGAAAATCGTCGCGGCATAGTGGGCGATCAGCTCCTCCACAAAGGCGAAGCAGGTCGTCTCGCCGTCCTTGACAAAGAGCACCCGCTCAAACTGGCTGCTGACCGGCACGATGCCGTAGCTGATGCCCTCATTTTTGGAGTGGAGCTGGGCAATATAGTAAATGTCCTTGTTGTTCAGGAATGGGAACGGGTGGCGGGAATCGACGATCTGCGGGCTGAGCAGCGGCAGCAGCTCGCGCTGGAAGTAAGTTTTCCAGAAATGCTCCTGCGGCTTGGCGAGCTTGGCGAAGTCTACCTTTTTGTAGCCCTCCTGCGCCAGCGCCGAGACAAGGTGCTGGAAGTATTTATCGCATTTTGCCTGCAATTCCGCCACGCGCGGCGTGATGGCAGCGATCTGCTCCGCCGCCGTCATGTGGGTGACGTTGTCGGTCTTATTGTTTTTGAGCAGCGTCTGGTCGTAGAGCGAGCCGACACGGACCATGAAGAACTCGTCCATATTGCTGCCGAAGATGGCAGCAAACTTGATGCGTTCGCCCAGCGGCACGGTCTTTTCCTTGGCAAGGGCCAGCACGCGGCTGTCGAAGTCAAGCCAGCTGAGTTCACGGTTGATGAAGATGCTTTCCGGCTTTTTTTCCAAGTGTATCTCCTCCTAATGATTGGCAGCGGCCAGGCCCGCCCAGCTTTCTGTCATGCGCAGGGATATGCCCTTGACCGCAGCGGCGTCCGCCAGCGTGGCAAACGGGCCGTGCGCCTCGCGGTAGGCTACGAGCGCAGCGGCCTTCCGGGGGCCAAGGCCCGGCAGGGCGGTCAGTTCCTCCGCCGTGGCCGTGTTGATGTCGATGAGGGTCGGTGCCTCCGGCTCGGCAGTGTGTACCGCCGCCGGGACATACGCAGCGGCAGGGCGCTGCGGCTGCCAGACCGGAGCAATGAGGAACAGCGCCCCCGCCGCAATGAGCACCGCGGCCAGCACGGTCAGCACTGCCAATCTGCGCGTGGTCTGCATGGCCGATTCCTCACTTTCCGCCTGTTGAATTTTAATTATAGCATAGTATCCCAAAAAATACAGCCGATTTTTGCGGAATTTTACACAAAATATACGATTTGCAGACATCAGCGGCGGCGCGCGCCGGGCAGCGGCCCGGCATCGACCATGATGACGTCGGTGCCGATGGTTCGGATGCTCTCCCATGGGAGGATCAGGTCATCGTCGCAGCCCAGCAGACCGAAGCAGTGCGCCCGCCCGCGCAGAATGACAGATTGCAGCTGGCCGCCGTGCTCGTCAAAGACCACATCGTCGATGCGGCCCAGGTTCTCCCCGGTTTTCAGCTGGATGACGTCCTTGGCTGACAGATCGCGCAGGGTCATGACGTGCCTCCCTTTCCGGTATTTCCGGTCTATTCTATGCCGGGAAATTGAAATTGTTGCCTTGCCCTATCGCCCCGGGGCGTGTATAATAAATAAAACACACACTGCCCCGCAGGGAGGTTTTTATGTACAAGAATATTATTTTTGATTTCGGCGGCGTTGTCGTCAATTTTAATCCCAGGGATTTTCTGATGGACCACTTCATGAACCGCCGCGCCGAGGAGGAGACCTACGACATCGTCTTTGGCAGCCAGGAGTGGCAGGATCTGGACCGCGGCATCATCACCCGCGAGGAAGCCAATAAGATCATGCTGGAGAAGGCCGCACACGCCAACCGCGTGTTTGAGGTGCAGACCTGCCTTGACGAGTGGTTCACGATGCTGGAAACCAATAAGACCACTGTGCAGATCATGCGCAAGCTGAAGGCCGCCGGGTACCGCCTGTACTACCTGACGAATATCCCGACGGACGTTATGGACGAGCTGCGCCAGCGGGAGTGGTTCTCGCTGTTTGACGGCGGCATTGCCTCGTGCGATGTACACCTGTGCAAGCCCGAGCCGGAGATTTTTACAACGCTGATGCAGACCTGCCACCTGGCCTACGATGAGTCGATTTTTGTTGACGACAACAAGGCCAACGCCCAGGCCGCGTACAATCTGGGGATCACCGGCATTTTGTACAAGAACCCGAAGTCCTTCACCCGCGCACTGGGAGCCTGCGGGATCGAGGTGGAATAGCAGAATGTAAAACGGCAGTCCGGATGGGCTGCCGTTTTTGTGTGCAGAGAATGCAGGGGCGAGCATTGTTCGCCCGCAGGTCATGTGCGGCAGTGGCCAAACTCCCGGGCGGATATGGAATCCGCCCCTACGTTGTAGGGGTCGATGCTCGCCATCGACCCGGAAGATCCGTACTGCCGCAAGGCTTCAGCGGGCGAACAATGTTCGCCCCTACAAAGCATTTTTGATAATTAAAGCTCAGTTCGCGCAGATCTGTTCCTTGATATGGTTGAGCGCGGCCTTTTCCAGGCGGCTGACCTGGGCCTGGCTGATGCCGATCTCCTTTGCCACCTGCGTCTGGGTCTTGCCGTTCAGATAGCGCAGGGCAATAATGCGGCGCTCCCGCGGTGTGAGTGCCCTGACCGTGTCGCGGAACATCATGTCGCTGATCCAGCTTTCCTCGCCTGTGGCGTCGCGCAGCTGATCCAGAAGGGCAAAGCTGTCCTCGCCGTCGGAGTAGACCGGCTCATACAGGCTCGTCGGCGTCACAGCGGATTCCAGCGCCATAGCGACGTTCTCCGGGCTCTGGCCGACACGGGCGGCGATTTCGGAGAGCTTCGGCTCGCGCCCGTTCTGCTTTTGCAGCTCCTCCCGCGCCTGCATCGAATGGTAGGCCAGGTCGCGGATGGAGCGGCTGACCCGCACGGCGTTGTTGTCCCGCAGGTAGCGCTTGACCTCGCCGACGATCATCGGCACGCCGTAGGTCGAGAACCGCACGTTCTGTGCCGGGTCAAAGTTGTCGATGGCCTTGATGAGCCCGATGCACCCGACCTGAAACAGGTCGTCCATGTTCTCGCCGCGGCCCGCAAACCGCTGTACAACGCTTAACACCAGCCGCAGATTACCCTGCACCATCTCCTGCCGGGCCTGCCTGTCCCCCGCCCGTGCCGCCTTGATGAGGCGGCTTTTTTCGGCCTCGCTCAACACGGGCAGACGCGCCGTATCCACACCGCAGAGCTCTACTTTTCCTGCATACATCCTGCTGACCCCCAGTTTTTATTTACCGGGAGTATGGGCGGGTATGCACGGCGGCAAACCGGTAAATTTTGCACACGGCGCACCGCCGCGGCATAGCATACGGAAAAGGAGGGATTTTTATGGTAGATTCCCTGTGGTTTGTCCTTGCGCTGGTGCTGCTGGCCGTGGTGTCGGTGGCGCTGGTGCTTGTGCTGGTCCTGCAGCGGGAGGAGGCGCACTGCGGACGCGAGACCCGCACCGAGTATCTACAGCCCAACTATGGGGAGACCGGCGGGTTCCGCGTCTCGTCCGCGCCCAGCAATGAAACCATCATCCCCTACCGCTACTGGCTCATTGAGGGGCAGGTCTCGGAGATCGACTACGACATTGTGCCGGGCCGCCGCATGAGCCTGCGCACGGCCAAGACCGGGCAGATGCTTTACCCCGCCGGCTTTTTTGACTTGGCATTTGAGGATGTACAGCAGTACGACATTGACGGTGTCACCGTGACCCAGCGCCAGAACGCCGGGCGCATCACCGGTATATCGTGGACGCGGGAGGGGTACGAGTACCTGCTGTACTCTTTGCAGCCCGAGATGAACATGATTGCCGGGCTGGCGGTGGAGTTTGTGACGAATACCCGGGCGGAGGCGGTGGTGTAAAAGGCATTGCCCTGTAGAGGCCGCGCCTGTGCGGCCCGCGGCTTTTCGGGGGCTCCTGCTGACGGGCAGGCCGCGGGCCGGGTATGCCCGGCCCCTACGGGGCTGCAGATTTTTTATCCCACTGCCTCCAGCTCCCGGCGCAGGCGGCGGATGATGCGTTTTTCGAGCCGGGAAATATAGCTCTGGGAGATGCCCAGCGTGTCGGCAACCTCCTTCTGGGTGTGCTCCGTCTCGTGGTTGAGGCCGAAGCGCAGCTCCATGATGCGGCGCTCCCGGGGCGACAGCCGCCCCACCGCACCGCGCAGGGCGGCGCGCTCGACGCTGCGCTCCAGTTCCTCGCCGACCTGCGGGTCGTCGCTCGTCAGCACGTCCATCAGCAGCAGCTCATTGCCGTCGGTGTCGGTGTTCAGCGGCTCGTCTATGCTGGCGTCCTGCCGCCGGTTCGAGCTTTTGCGCAGGTACATTAAAATCTCGTTTTCAATACATCGGCTGGCGTAGGTTGCCAGCTTGATGTTTTTCGTCGGCTCGAATGTGTTGACCGCCTTGATAAGCCCGATAGTGCCGATGGAAATCATGTCCTCGATGCCCGCGGTGGGCGTTTCAAACTTCTTGGCAATGTACACGACCAGCCGCAGATTATGTGTGATGAGCAGGTCACGTGCCTGCGGCTGCCCCCGGGTCAGCGCATCCAGGGCGGCGCGCTCCTGCTCCGGCGGCAGGGGCGGCGGCAGGGTGTCGGCCCCGTTGATGTAGTGCAGGTCCTGCGGCGCGGCCAGCCGCAGCCACAAAAGGTACAGCTCCTTGAGCATAGCAATTTACCCCCTTACATAAAATCGTTTCCGTACAGTGCCTCGTAGGCGGTGTTGCCAAAGCTGCGCGGCGCAAACACCACGGCGCTGCGCCCCAGCCCCAGCACGCCGTTTTCGGTGATCAGCCCAATGCCCTGCACTGCAAAGCCGGGCAGCAGGCTCTTTTCCGCCGCCGTGCCGCAGGGCACCAGCCGCAGCCGCGTGCCGGGCGGCGGGTCGGCCCGGGTGGCCCCGGCAAACCACTGGTCCAAAAAGGTGTTGACCGCGTCCGGCAGACGGGCCTTCGCATCCGGGTAGCTGACGACGAGCACCGGCAGGCAGGTGACGGGGTCGTGCAGATGACAGCCGGTGTCAAGCGCCGCGCGCAGCCGGACGGGCTGGCCGCAGAGCTCCAGCTCCAGCCCTGCGGTTTTGGTAGGTGCCTCCCGCCGGGTGAAAAGCCGCAGGCCCAGTTCTACCGCTGCGCAGCAGGCCCCGGACAGTGCCAACAGCAGCAACGGCGAAACACGCAGGTAGACCGTCAAATTTGCCGTATCCGCCACGCGGGTGCCGGTGCGCAGGATGACGAGAAGGACTGCCCCCGCCAGCGCAATGTTCAGCGCCGCGTACCAGCAGGCCGCCGTCACCAGCCGCCGCCTGCTCCGCCAGCCGAACGCTGCCGCCGTGATGCCCAGCGCCGTGGCAGCCTTGTACGCGACCTGCACGGGGTACGGCTGCTCGGGCGCGAACAAAATCAGTGCCGAGAGCGCCGCTAATGCGCTGCCCGCCAGCATCCGGGCCAACGGCGCACGCTGGCCGCTCAGCGCCCCCGCCGCCAGCAGCAGAAGGTACGCCGTCAGGAAATTCGTCAGCAGCAGCACATCGAGATACACCACCGTTTTGATACGCCCACCTCCCCTTTTTGCCGCCATGCTACCACTATATGCGCCGGTTGGGGAGAAAATCCGCGGACGGTGGGATGTGCGAAAAGCTGACAAGATGAACGCCTTCCCCACGGGGGAAGGTGGCCGAGGCCCCGCCCGAGGCCGGATGAGGGGCAGGCTTGCGTGGTCACCCGTTAGCGGATGGTATTGGCAAGGCTCCCCCTCATCAGTCAGCGGGCTGGGCCGCTGACAGCTTCCCCCGTGGGGGGAAGCCAAACCAAACAAAAACGCCCCGCTGCAAACCACAGCGGGGCGTGAAATGTTATTTATGCGATTTTACTTGGATGCGCAGGCGGAGCAGCTGGCGCAGGAAGCGCAATCGGGGTGCTCCTCGGCCCAGATG
>ERZ1673741.1036-NODE-1036-length-25075-cov-16.404157_pt1 | contig 25075 bp, 26 predicted proteins | sample MGYA00580209_ERZ1673741 | MGnify/ENA primary metagenome ERZ1673741 (study PRJEB41218, sample SAMN15661754) | gut metagenome | host: Homo sapiens | place: Canada: London | collected 2015-08-20/2019-03-30 | study: EMG produced TPA metagenomics assembly of... | reverse complement strand
ACGCATCGTCTCTAATAGCAGCCATCATCCATTCCCGAATAGCCTTGTCAGACTCAGCATCACCTTTCGGTATATCCAAATCAACACTAAATCCAGCTTCCATCCGTTCGTACTTACTCCTTGGCTTGATATAATAGTTCTTTGCCAAACTTTCTGTTGTCGTATCGGGGGCATCACTCTTTTTCTTTGCGTTGTATAAGTCGCCGAATGAAACATCTTTTGTTTGTGCCCCTACCACCAAAGTTACCATACCTTTTTTCTTAGGTTTGCGACAAAACACATCATCTTGGAGTCCAACACATTTTCCATCAGAGAAGCAAATCGTATCAGAACTTGCGAAAAGATGTAAGCTTTTCCACTGACCAAGATAATAAAGTCCAGACGCACTGCATGGAGATGAGAACAATATCTTTCTATCCTTGATGTCATAAACATCATTGTCGTCAATGCTCACATAGTTGATGGTATTGTCAATAGAAGTGATACTTGTTGCTCCAATTTGAGGATAATAGAAGCCATTACGTTCATACTTTAGAAGGTAGCATGGTGTCTTTTCATCGGAATGTTCATAGTTCCAAACGATAAACAGACTGTCACCAATTCGTTCTTGAATGGTGAACGTATCACCATCCAAGACAAGGGTATCTTCGTCAATGACCTCCCCTTTTAATCCGACTCCCATACGCAAACCATGACAGCCTGTAAGAACTGCAAGCATAAGGATTATAAACAGTAGTTTTTTCATAGTGTAATATCATCCGTCAATTCCATATCATCGTATTCATCATCCCAGTATATCATTGGTGCCAATTCTTCCCTAAATCCAGGAAATTGAAACTTTCTTAACTTTTCCAATTTGTTTTCAACCTCATCTTTTGACTTTGCAAATACAAAGCTACGATGCCAATAATTGTCGCTGAGATAATCGCATTCATCAAACCAAAGATGATGTCTCGCGAGCTGTCCTACATATACACCATCCTTGGGCTTTTCCTTACACGAATAGTCTGCAATCTCGTAAATATCCTTAAATGTAGTTCCGAGGACATGTATCTGCTCTGTAATCTTAATTTTCTTCATATCGATTTCCCTATCTGTGTCGGGAACAACTTTTATTGTTACTTCTTTCTATTCATCAACCATTCAATCAGTAGGTTCACCTCCTTGCTCAACATTCCAATAGTTGCTGGAAGTTTATGTGGACGAATAACAACCATACTGATAGTATATTTCGGATTATCAGCAGGGAAGCAACCTACAAATGTAAATTCGTCCGAACTTCTTTTATTGTCCTCACATTGTAGAATGTTGTATATACCTGCCAGTTTAATACCTCTTGGAGCAAGCCGATGTTGTATGCCTGTCTTCTCAAAAATGCCAGTAGCTATTTTCTTGACATATTCTAAAGATGATCTTTGATGATACATTTGGTTAAAGGATATTGCCAACTCTATGGCATTACTCTTTTGGATGGTATCATACGCTTGTTCCCATAAATCCGCTCCATTTGGCATGGTCATGAAAGCCTTGTACATTCCGATTCGTGACTTCATCAGTAACGCCTTTTCAAATGTAACTTTTCCATAGCCACCTATTCGCCAATTATGGTCACGTATTTTTAGACTGTCATTAATTTCCAATATTCCACATCCGGTATCGACCATTTTCCCTAAAGACGTATTTGACTTCTCTAAACATTTTGCTGCTATGAAGGGTACAAAAATATCTGAGGAACAAACCTGTTTCTTGAATGGTACATATACCATGTCACCACACCATCCACAATCGTCATCTAACTGTTTCTCCAATGATGCCCATGCTAATACTACTGATGTTGTGGCATCAATAACGGCTATTTGCCCATATATACCATCTGTTTCTAACATCATATTTCTATCTAATAGGTTATAGCATGAGTCTATAAGTTCTTTGTCTGCTAATGGACAAATTTCAACACTATCGTTGAAACAGGAAACTTCTTTTCTCTGAGCATAGACACCTACGCAATAGAATATTAGCATAAATACTAATAATGTTCTAAATGCTTGTGTTATTGTTTTCATTCCGTTTCTACGCCTTTAGGTTGTACAATCAGTTCCAATCGCTTGATATCGTCTTCTGTCAGTTGGATGTTTCCTCCATTTCTGTAATAGTTGAGCACTCTTTCTGCGCCATGTCGGCCCAACACAGCATATTCTTCTGCTTTCATGTAGTATTCTACAGCAAGTTGCTTGTTTGATTTGCCATTATCGTCAGGTTCATAATAGAGGTTGCCAAGAATCAGATTGGCGAGAGGTACACGATGGGCAATTATGGCAAGTTTTGTTGCATCTGCTCTCAGTCTGCCTTTCCAATCAGATATGGTAATCAGCAGTTCAGCCAAGGAACAACCTTGATCTGCTGCCTCTTTCATCAAATTCATCCCCGATATTGTGTCGCCATGGTCAACAGTAATCATTCCGAGTAGTGTCTTTGCCTCAGGACTATCGTTCGCACGTAGAACATGCTCTATGCTGTCTGGATCCTCTTGAATATACGACTTATAGCCATCCATTAGGAGAAATAATGTTTTGTAATCATTACCATCTGGCAAGCCGCAGATATAGTCATCTATGCGATTGATTGCTCCACGCCACTCAGCCATGTGAGCCATAGTAATCATTCCGAAGAAATCCTTCTTCACACCGATACCATCTCGATAACAATCTGCCAGTTTCAGATATGCCGAACCATCGCCCCAGCGAGCTTGATAGAGCAATGACATGATTGTGTCTTGCGGACTGAAAGTCATGCTTTTCTGTTCTGTCAACTTTGTTGAAGAAGCCATTTCTTCCATTATCTGTTGTTCTGAACAACTTGCAAAGAACAACATCATTATCATATATACGAACCAATTTTTCATCTTAAATTTCTTGTTTTTTATTCTTACTCAACATAGCATTGGCCTTTTTGGTATAGTCAGCAGCTATATCTCTTGCTTTGACTGCTTTATGAGAATATACCAAAGCTTTGTCTGCCATATTTCTCGCTCTGTCTTGATATATCTTCGCCCTGTCATATTTCTTCTGTCTTACATAATACTCAGCATCTCTCAAATTATTTTGTGTCTGTATGTTATAGTAATTCGCCTCTCGTTGGTAGCTTTCCGCTTGCCGCAGATAATATGCAGCTTCACGCTGATAAGATTGGGCTTGGCGAACGTAAAAACTTGAAGTCTGAGCATTAATTGCTAGATTAAACATGGAAAATAACAATATAACCACTAAATGCTTCATATTTCAGATGTATCAATATTCTTTCTTATGATAGAGTTTGGAGATAGAGCATCCATGTGCAGCACAATTAACACACTCTGTATGCCCAGGCTTGTGCTCATAAATTTGACAACCGCACCCACTGTTACATCTTCCATAAAAGAAAGACCGTCCTTTGAAGGAGACATCAGAGTTAGAACGTGTCTCTACATAATCAGCCACAATCTCTCCTGTTCCTCCGCATCTGTTACATGTATATCCTGCATAAACACCATATCCGCTACATAGTGTACATGGGAACGTCTTCTGACTTTCTTCCTCATATATGTTTTCATTTGCGTATGAACCACTCGCAGTTGAAGATTTTGAGTCACAACTTACAATTGTAGAAGCGACTATAATGCAGAACAATACTACAAAGATACTTGCTAATGACTTCATATTTCAATACCCTAATCCGTGTCGGGCACAACTTCTAAGTTTGTTATTTGTCTGTTTATGAGATATAGAGTACCGAAGTAACCATTTGCTATCAGAAAATATTTATTTTGTGATTTTCTGCATAGAAAACCGGAAAACAAAAAGCAGAAGACCATGGAATGCAAACTACATAGCCTTCTGCTCTTTTATACTTTCAGAATAATCCTGCTGATTAATTATCTTTTCAAAGTGAACTTCTTTACAACCTTACCTTTTCTGTCAATAGCACCATAAAGATTGATTTCTTCATCATCTGTCATACCAAATCCATCTTCATCACGATAGTACATACCATCAGGGTTAAGCTGCCATTCCACTTCTGCCACGCCATTCTTATATTGATATACATGACCAGGGAAATGAAACGAATGCGCTTTTGCTCTTTCAAAAGCATCTTGTGGAAGCCCTTTCAGACTATCCCAGTCAATATCTTCATCAGTCACAATTTGCAGTACCTCATCAATAGACATGAATTCGTATGCACATTTCGCTTCATTATCCAACAAGTAGCGAGGTTTCCAATATTCTCCAATCACTTGATTCACCAAGGTCATTCCTTCGCCAAGGTCACGTTGCTCATATGGGCGATCCTTATATTGAGGAGCACATAATCTTTTGTACAGTTTTTCATCTTCTGATATATCCGTATCATAGGTGTTTCCATCTTGATACAGCAAATTCCATGGATTGCCACAAATGATTTCTGTAGCCTCCTTCTGACCCATAACAAAGTCTTCATTTTTTGTCCCATACTTTTTCTCAACCAAGAAACGTAGCTTTCGTATTAAATCACGTTCTTCCTCATTCGCAATATTGTAGGCTTCTTGAATAAAGCGGTCGTAATAGTTGGATGAACTTTCCTTAGCACTTCGCTCCGCAACTTCTTTGTCAGACTTGTAGTTTATAATATATGTGGCATAAGCTATAAGCCGTCCACGATAACGAGCACTACTGAGGTTTGGAACATTATCCAACAATTTATGATAATCATCTTTCTGTTGAACGAGCATTTTGATATTCCCTGTAGATTTGTTTTGCCAACCAGTCTTTGTCTTATCGCATGACTTACAGCCGAATATAGCAGCAGCCAAGGAAGCAAAATTATCACCATCAATAACATCAACTGTACGTGTCACCATCTTTTGGATAATATCCGGCGTGTCCTCGGTCAAGGGAACTGAAAAATTCAATGTCGCAGCTCTTATTTGGTATTCTTTATCTTTATCTATTTGACAAACAGTGGTATAGAAAGAGCCTCCTTTTTGTACAAAACTGTCTATTCTTTTCACTTCATACATAGAAGATTTCGCTACTTTACGATTTACAGGTATAGGAAAAGGTATACAAACTATTATTCTGTTTGCCTCATAGCTTAACGTAACATTAAATACATAATATTTACCTTGCACTTTGAATGAAAACTCATCGCCTTCTCGATGTGGTTCTATATCTGCCGAAGCAAACATTTTTATAATGCAGTCTTCAAGAGTAAGCTCTTTTTGTGTATCCTTACCTTTATTTTTGAAAAAATCGAATATTCCCATAGCTCAATGATATTTGTATTTTAGTTTTACTAACTAATCAGTAATTTCCAACAATTGTATTCCTGTTGTCCTTACATTACTAAAAACTTTTAGGTCAAAGACGCTTTTTATGTAATGAGCGGTTCTTGATTGACACCCCATTCGTATCATATCAAACACCAAGGCACCATCAATGCTATTAATAGGACATGATCTTTCCAAGTTTGGCATATACATATCGTCGCAGATGAAATATCCTTTCCAAGTTGCATAGTTTTGTCCTTGTGCATGAAACCAATTACCTATACGCATATCACGCTCTATTTTGTAAAAGCCAACTGGTGATTTCATCAATGTTGCTTTAGTGCGTTCAAATTTAATATCCTCTTTGTGAAGTATTGCAGAGCAGAACTTGATGCGTTCCTTAACTATTTGTGGCATTTGGCTAACATGAATTTTTCCCATAGCATGAATAGGGTTGTAGTAAAACTCATAAAACTCTTTTGTAGCCAACACCCAAAAGCAATCACTAACATATAGAGTATACCCAGTTTCCTCTTCCAACCTGTCTTTCCAATAGAAAGGCACATTATGTGGCGATATGAAATCTCTCATACTAACATACCCTTATCCGTGTCGGGCGCAACTTCTATGTTTGTTATTTGACAGTTTATGAGATACAGGGTACATAAGTAACCAATTGCCATCAAAAATAATGTAGCTTCCAACCGCATTTCTTGGAGAGATTATTTCAAGCACAAGACCAATAGATGTAAAATAGCTGCAATAGCAACAGGCCATTTTATCAAACCAAGAAACATGCACAAGATTTCCCTCCATGCCATTCTTTCCCCTCCCAAGATTCTATATCCACCATTTTCTTTGATAACGCGGCAACAACCTAAAGGTAATATCGGTATGAAGAATAAGCAAAACACATGATAAGTGACATAAGTTTTATAATCACCAACCAAAGCCTCTCGGTACTTACCATAGAAAGAGAAGCCTATTCCATTTATTCGCATTAGCGAAAGTCCTTTCCCATCATTGCCATTCAGGGAATATTGCATATTTTTTCCCCAAGTTTTATTCAGATGTTTGTGAAACTTGTTATAAACAACAAATAGCCCTAAGGTTGTAATCCACAATAAAACAACTATGTAAGTTTCTGTCATGTAATAATCCCTAAATTCGTGTCGGGCGCAACTTCTAATTTGTCATTGTAATAATTTCTAAAAATTAGAAATTTAGAACATCAAAAGCATCTTTTATCGGTTGTACATTGGTATAATCACAAAATTCTATTTGCGGCTCTGAATATTCTGGATAGTCAAAATCTGCAATAGAAACAGATGCTTCCTTACAAGTTAGTAGTTCTTCCTCAATCTTGCCATTCTTCATTATTAACTTGCAACTATAATATGTTCCACTTTGGGCTTCTACCATTATCAAATACCTCGAACCTTGTTGAAAATCTCGATGCCCTGCTGTAGTTCTATAAATCTTATGCACTCGCCCCTCTTTTATAGTATATACATCCAGTTTGAAGTCTGCCTCACAATGTCCTGACTTGACAAATAACTCTGGCATACCATCAGCGTTCATATCTGAAAGGAAATATTCACAACACCCACGTCTTTCTTTGTCGGCTATCTTATCAAAACATTTTTCTAACTGCTGTATATATAGTTGGACATTCGTGTTGTTCTTTTGTCGCACCTTTTTCAGGTTGGTATGCTTCAAGCAGTTTCCGTTCCAATCAAAGACGGAAATAACATTGTATCTCCCTCCTTTTTTGTGATAAACGTAAGATTGACCTACAGGTAAATCCTCTTCAGAAGACATTCCGTAAATTCCTGCATTACAAGGCAACTGAATTGTTGGTAGTCCTTTAGTCAAACTGATGATGTACGTGTAACTATTCCTGTCATCGTAACCTTCCACCAAGATTTTGTCCTCTTCAGCGTTAATATGCACAGAGTTAATTGTTGGGATTGATGTCAATGAGACCTTTTGAGCCTTATCCCCATATCCGAGACATTCATAGTTGCCATTAGGATTTGTTGTCAACAGTTTCATCAGTTTGCCACTTTTAGGTCTATATACCCATAGTGTTACAGCATCCATACCATTGTCATAGCAGCTATCCACATTGGTAAACATAATGAGATTTTGGCCTTCTGCTGCAACTTGTGTTGTTTGTGGTAGGTGTAGAGTATTTTTTAATGTTGACACAGTTTTTGTTTCATGAGTATTTGCGATAACAGATAGCGTTGTCGTTACCAATATGCCAATAACCAGAAGTTTAAATATTCTCTTCATATTCGTAATTTTAGATTAATATTCACAAACAGGCCTAACAGACATACCACGCCATCTTGGACATGAATCTATCATTTTGAAATCTTTATCCATATACAAATATTCATTACAGTTAGGTTTCTTGCTTATGTCACTAGACCAGTAAACTCCATAAGTGCCTTTATAAAATTCTTTTTCACCATCTCTAAAACCATTCTTTGGCAAGAATATGGCACATCCATTTGTTCCTATAATTTTATAGCCAGACACCCCTTTGTAAGTTGTTTGAACAACAATTGCCGAATTCAGTAATTCTTTCCATTCTTCAGCAGAAGGCATATGCCACCATTCTCCTTTTATACATCTCACAATATCGTATGAAGGATTCCCTTTTATGCATTTTATAGTGTCTGGAATACAGTAATCAACGCTGTCTCTACTTCGTAATTTGCCAGTTATGTCTCCACAACCAAACAAACCACCACATTCATCAACTTTATCTGCTCCTAAATTCATAGAAGACCAGTTTACACTAACTCCTAAATCCACAGGATCATATAAGCATATTGGGATGTTTCTTGTTTCGCCTTCCTCAGATGTATAGGCTATAGTTGGTTCTTCTGATTTTATGGAGTCTGGCCAAGCATCCAAAATTTCAAGAGATGGGTAAGCAAAAGTAACAGAGGCTACTTTTGCTTTATTAGATTTTTTATACCACTCATATCTCATTTTTATATTCAGCAAAGGGAAACCTTTTGCTTTCTTCAGCTTTTCTTTATCAATTATGGCATCCATGTTTAGTTGCATTTGTCGAATAGTACCCTTCATATTTTCTATTGAAGTGGTATTTGCCACAATATCTGACACCAGACTACAATATGTTATAGTATTGTTCTTAATTTTTATAGAATCAAGAGTAATTCCCCAGCCAGCTTGTGTCGGCAATGCTTTTTGGTTTAATCTGATACCTCTAAGCATTGTATATTTCTCTTTCATTATTTCATTCACGTTGCCACCAAATTTATTTATTGTTGCTACTTCATCAAAATCATTCATGTCAAATGAAATTCTATGAATAATCTTGTTTGGCGTACTACGTAGGACACCGGTTCCTTTGATGTTAAACCACAATCTCACCTTATTCTGACGCAATTCATTACCTATTTTGTGATAGTATATAAACTGCCCGATGTCTGTTACCATTTGTGATTTAAATAGCATGTATAAAATCCATGTTTCGTCATGTGGAGTTCCATACAAATTAATGTTTTGAGTATTTATAGAACCGCCATTTTGCTCATATGCATTCTCAATATCTTGTTTTATAGATTCTGAGTCTGTGCTACCAATCATTTTTAGGTATGCTCTGTAAGAGTCTGACTCTTTATCTATATGACATACAAAAGTAAGTTTGTTCTTATCTACTTGGCAGTAGTCTATACAAATTCCATATACGGATTTTGGCAACTGACAAAACTCAATTATATCATCAATGGCACTTGCCTTTATTGTTGCAATATGCAACAGCAAAGCCATAAATACTAAAGAAAGACGTTTAACCATATACTTCTATTCTTTATTCCACAATGCTTGATACACATTCTTTCCTTCACATTTCAATAACATTAAAAGCATGAAGAATATTATTTTACCGATACTTGTCCATACACCTTTGAAAGCCATACTCTTTGCAACGGAATACATTGTTCCATAGTCATCCACGTTGATATTGCAGTACTGGATATACGCAATTATTGCGTTTATCAGGCAACCACCAACCAATAAGTAGAAACCTACTTTTTCTGCTTTCAAAAGCCAATAGAATCCAGCAATGGCAACACATACGGCACAAGTACTTCCAAAAGTAAAAATGTCAAAGCCATTGTCTCCTTTCATGAGGTTAATCAAGCTCAGAATCAATCCTACACCAGAAAATGCAATATTAAGCCACAAGATTGCATTGAACCACGAATTCAAACCATTTCCATTCTTCAGTTCCATATTTTTCTCCCTATATTCGTGTCGGGCGCAACTTCTAAGTTTGTTATTTGTCTGTTTATGAGATATAGAGTATCGAAGTAACCATTTGCTATAAAAGCCCACCTTCCTCACTTTAATATAAGTTCTCGAAAGAGGTCTTATATATACAGTTTGTTATAAGTTCATTAACTTTGTGGCGTACCCCATTCTTGCAAACTTATTGATGCTTCAAAAACTGCATTGGATGCCTGCATGAGTTTTTAATACTCATACTTTGATGTATTTGACATCAACATATTTAGTCAGCCATACACCATTTCTCGAAAGATAGAATTTGATACCGTCCTCAACCATTTTTTCACAGTTCACCTCTAATATGTAAGGTGAACCATGTCTTGAGCCGACTTCGTAAGCAATTTCTTTTGTTTGCGACAGATGAACAAATAGTCTTTTTCCACCGTTTATGCCATCTCGGAATATGGACTTTAAAAACTTTGTAGAAGTACCGTGGTAGAGATTTTTCGGAGGTTCTGCTTCTTGGAGTTCTACATCTACAATGATAGAGTGTCCTTGTCTTGCTCTGATTTTGGTGTGCGAGGTATTGAATTCGTAACGTTGTTTATTGTTGTTTTTAACGATTTCTTCAAGCTCTTTTTCAGTGTAGCCATGATTATGCACCAAATCACGGACTTCCCTCCATCCGTTTTTGTCAAACTCGTACTCTTTGTCATGACGTAGCAGATAAGCTAAATGCTTGCTCTTTTTAATTATATCTTTATTCATTCTGATATAAGTTGTTTCATTAAAATCTCCCTTAGTTCGTGTCGGGATCAACTTTAGTTTTTGTTATTGATTTGCTCTTACTATTTTCTCCAAGTACCCAACCGAAAAGTCCAAAGACTTGATGATATGTGGTACGATGTCCTTGGCAGATTCTTTGTCCGTTATCTTATGGTCGTAATCCAAAGATACTTTAGTTTCATCTTTTTCAGACAAAAGAGCCTTGATGAATTTTACGTTTCTGTTGGTTTCGTTCACCGCTTTCTTTAACAACTCCTTATCATACAAAGGAAGTCCTACCACAAAAGGAATGTAGAATCGTATCAGGCTTTCGTCTTTACCAACCACATAGAAATACACCTGTCCGTTGTACTTGAAATGCCAACCCAAAGAAGGCATCGATATCGTTTGACCACACAATCGGCGAATCTCATTTACAATTTCTTCCTGCTTCATATTCACAATAGTTTTTTGCTATTTATGATAGGAGAGGGAGAAAAGTAACCATTTCCATCAGTCCAACATTACAAACGCAGCCCAATGGAATGGATCGGGATGCTTCTTTCTGATGATTTCTTTGGCTTCCTCAAAAGCCTTGCGCTTGTTCCAGCCATTATTCTTATCGGCAAGACGTTCATAAAATGTGGTCATAAACTCAGAAGTTGTTTTGTCGCTCACATTCCACAATGACATAACAATTGTTCCAACTCTAGCTTTTTTGAAGGCTCGTTGCAAGCCATATAATCCTTCTGATGTCGCCTTGCCTTGTCCTGTCTGGCACGCAGACAATACCACCATATCCGTATTGCTCAAATCTAAGCGTGCTATATCATTAGCTGAAAGTATTCCACCAAGTACGCCTTTAGGTAAGGGTTTGCCTAACCATGCAGCATTACCACCAGACAGAACAAGTCCTGAAAGAGACATAGCATCTGTATAGCCTTTGAGATAATCTACATTCTCCGCTCTATTTGGAGTGTAGTAAAATCCATGAGTGGCAAGATGAAGCAATTTAGGCGATTTGCCGTGCATATTTAGGAAAGACTCTTCTGTGCCGTTTTTGCCCATATACGAAGAGACTTGCCATTTATTACTTTTCAACAAGTCTTCTATCTTCAATATTTCTTCTTTTGTTCCTTGCAAATCATGGAATACGGAATCACCACGAGCAATTTCACCACGCAAGGCAAGCAAATTCGACAGATTATATTTCTTGGACTCTTCAGCCATTGCTGTTGTCTCCAAGTCATATTGCAAACCGCCATACAAAACTGCAGTATTAGCCTTGTTACTATTACTTTTTGATTTCATCTTCACCAATTCACGGGCAGAAGACAACCGTACAAAGTTATAATGATTACCCAACAGTGTACCATCTGCTAAAGGCAATGACTCCAATGATATTTGGAACAGCAACTGCGATGGCACATAATATATGGTTGTACCTACTGGTATATTCGTTTTCAATGGTTCCCATAGCAGCTGTAATACATCATGTGCATAATCTTTGTCATAAAACATATCGGGGCGGACGATGCCAAGTGAATCTATCTGTCTTTCCGTAAACAGTGATTTCAGTTGCGGATAATCCTGCACCTTATTTATAATATAAGCTGCATACTTTCTTCCTTGAGTTTGTGAAATAAAGTCGGTGAAGTCTATCAACACTTCGTTTTGTCTCAAAGCGTGCTTCACCGCATCATAGTCCACATCCATGAAGTCTGTGCCATCGCTATATCCCTTGCATCTGTTAGCCAACAGATTTTCCAAACGGCTTATTTTTCTTGACACACTTAGGATGCTGTCAGCGTTTGCATTATAGTCTTTTTCCCAAGCCTTCACCTGATTCTTCATACTTGCCAATGTGGTATAGTTGCGCATGTCCTCAGACGTACCCATCCTCTTAATGACATCATACATGGAGCGTTCCGATTCCAAGAGAAAAGACTTAGACATAACAAGAGCGTCATAGCAATTCTTTGTGAAAGCCGTCTGTGTCTGCTTTGCCTCCAAAGCGTATGGTGTCATCATAGTAAACAATGAGGATAGAGGATTCCACAAACCTTCACGCTCTGTACTACTCATATATGGGATGCGTTGTTTCATCAAAGCATTCAATTGCAGTACCGCTGCTGTATAATCATTGCAACCATACGTTACATTCCCAGCAAAACCTTCAGCATTGGCAAGATATATTTGCGCATTGATATGTTCTTGACTTTTCTCACCATATAGTGCCTTGGTATATTCGGCATACTTCCGATAATATTGTTCCGATTCTGCGTAGTTTCCCAACTGATGCTCCACACCTCCTATTAGAGCTAACAAAGCTATTCTGTCGCCATCCGTTTGCGGATATTTTGTAGCAAGCAATTCGTCCGCTTTCTTATAGTCCTTCAAGGCTGATTGATAGTCTTTGAAAGCAAAATGGCATCTGCCTCTTGTTGCATATAAGTGATAGAGTTCTTTAGAATCTACTATTCGTGAAGCCGTTTTAAAAATCTTATCAATGCTCCTATAGCAGTTCTTCTTGTCTCCCGTCTGTCGATATATATCCGCCAAAGCCAAGTAAGGCATATTATAGGTGGCATCATCGATTGGGGTATGTGCCTGAAATTCTTCTATTGCTTTCCTGGCATATAGCAGAGCATCATTATACCGTCCCATGGCTACATATAGATTTCGCAAGTTGGAATAGCTTAGGTGTTTGTTGGCTGATACGGGTTTTGTCTCTTCACGCTCTGCAATATCTTTTCCACGCAAGTACCATTGCTCCGCAATGCCGTATTGCCCCAAGTCTCTTGCCTCATTGCCTTTCTGATTATAATAAGTGTACTTAGTTTGCAAATCAGACGTTGCATCTACTAACGAGTCAATACTCGCTGCATAAGCCTGTGCCTGTTGCACATCACCTATTGTTTTCCCTATTTTCCAAAGCTCTTTCAGAACTTCCATCAGAGCATCCGATTTGCCAGTCTGCCTTGATAAGTATAAAGCCTGTTTGTAAGCATTCTCAGAACCTATCACATCATAAAGAGTTCCTTTTATTTCAGCGATATGCCGTAAGACAGAAATCTCCTCATCTGTTTTTCTAAGTTCTATAAAACCTTTTAGAGCGTTTTGATAACATGCCAAAGCCTTGTCATACTGTTGGGACAAATGATATTCAGCCCCTTCCAAGTACCATGACAATGGTATCTTAGGCAGAGCATATTCTCTTACCTTGTCGTTAGCGTATGGCATAATCTCTTTCAAGATGGCTCGAACCTTAGCTAATTGCCTGTTGTCACCGTGCATAAAATTGGTGGCATACATATATCCGTTCATGGCATACAGATGACCGACATCTTTCTTCTCTTTCTCTATGAGACCGCCAGACATCAGTTTCTTAGCCAACAGATAAGCCTCTTCATAGCGTCCCAAGGTTTCATAACACATACAAGCCATCGTCTGACTGCACACATATACTTGATGCTCAACTTCATTTCGTTGCTGTTCCGTATTTCTTCCGACAAGGAGAAAGGCATCCAGGGCTTCAGCGGTCTTCTTGGCATTGTTCAATGAAAAGGCTTCATTCATTTTAGCCGTGACTTCTGCCTCGGTCAATGTCTGCGCTTGCATCTGCAAACCACAACAGAATAGAACTAACGACAATAGCAATGCTTTATTCATGATGCAATGATATGGTATCTGTTGATATTGAGTCATTGTTAATACTATCTGTTGGTACGGTCATATCAAACACATCGTTTTCATCGCCACGCACATTGTCAGTAGGGGAGTTTTCTACAACCAGCGGATTGATGGCAAAGAAACCGATAACCAATACGGCAGCTATGCTTGAAATCCAAAGCCAAGTCTTTCTGTGATGGTGAGACTTCATTTCCTTTTGAAACTCAGTCATGGCTTTCAGCTTCTCTCCACGGCTCACCATCGCCTGTTTAACATTCTTCGTAAACTCATATTGCTCCTTTTTCTCAGCATCCTCTTCTATCTCTTTCAGAAACTGTGCCTTGTCTTCCTCCGACATTTTGTCACCATGAAGCAAGTATTCATCTATTCTATCTTGAATTTTATTGTCCATACCTATCTGCAGTTTTATGAGTTCAAATAATTGCAATAAATGTTTTTTGCCGAATTGCGCAATGATTCCATACACTTATGCTTTTTGGTTTTGAGCGCATTCTTGGAGCCTATAGTCGGTATCTCAAACAGGATAGTATCCAAGTCCTTCTCCTCATAGTAGAACTTGCTCAATATCTCACAGCACCGCTCCGACATATGTGATATGACATCAGCAATGATGTCAAGCATCTTGTTGTCCTCCGAATCATATAGCATATTGATGTATTGCTGCGCATCAAATCCTTCATTCTTTATTTTTCGTCCCATTTCTGTTTCAGGGTCAGCACAGGTTGGATGTTCTCTTACCCATTCCAAATACTTGATACGAGCAATCCCCATAAAATAGGTGAGGATGCTGCCGCTCAAAGGCTCATTGTTCTTGCCCATCACTCTGCCGTCGCTCACGTAAATCTTCCTGCGCTCTATATTTTCCCACATCGCAATGAATGTGTTTTGGAAAATTTCCGTGGCTGATCCCTCGTCAGCGAAGAACACGCCACGGTAGTTTGCCCAAAAGTACTTCGAGCAATAAGCATACAGTTCCGACTGTATTTTTCTATTCTTATCGTACATTCCAGCAATAAGCCGAGCTTCTTTCTCTTGTTGTGGTGTACGCATTAGTATTGTCTTTGCCATATTATCTACTCAGTATGTCTGTTATATTGTATTTATTGATGTCCTCGCCAGTCATTTCAGGCTGTTGTGGTCTGCTAGTGGTATTGCGGTTGACGAACTTTCTGATTCGTCTCATAAACTCGTCGTTGTTTACTTTATCACTATTCTTCAGTTCTTTCCACAATGCGTAAGTCAGTTTACCAACAGCAGGACTTTTCATTTCGACATTCACTTGGTCGCTTCTGCAAGCACTGATGGTGATCCATCGTTCCGCCAATGGCTTTGCCTTAGTATTAATGATATTCTCTTTGCCATTGTCACCCATAAAAAACGATTTAATCGCCTCAAAGGTTTCATATAAGCCGCGAGCATTTTGGCTGTCAACCACCAACGTATCTTCCACGCCTCGTACTATTTCATCATCTTCTCCACGAGTGCCGTCACCACTATGGCAAGCATCTATCACCACAAGGAGTTTTCCTTTTGCACCAATCTTATTACGGATGGCATTGAGGTAAACATTCAGTTCATCGTCCGTCAGATGTCTTTCACCATGATACGTAGTACTTGCTTTCCGACAAGCATCATACGGAATCCAACATTCATCCAGTCCGTCTCTCTCGTCATTATGCACATCCGTCATCTGTTGTCCATGTCCAGAATAATGGATATATACCACATCGCCATGTTTGCATGACGCCGTCATTCTTTTGAATGCCCTAACAATGCCAACCTTTGTTGCCTGCCGATTTACCAATGTCGTGACAGATTTGAAACCTGCATTTTTCAGCATCGCTTGAACAAACGGCACATCCTTGTCGCCATTGATTTTGTTCCAAGCCTTATCCTGCTGTTCGCCTAACCCTATAACCAAAGCTCTCTTTGTCTGTGCGGAGACAGACAAAGAGAGCAATAGGAGAATATATGTGATTATTTTTATCCTCATTCTATTAAACCACCAATAATGCCAAGGAAGAGATTGACTAAACAACCACTTCCTTCACCTTTTTGCACTTCTATTGAGAACTTGCCGAGACTATATATTATTATATGCATCTTCATGCATCTGATTTATAAGTTTTTTACTTTGATATATCAGACAACCATGATTACCCTCTTCTATTTTATAACCTATACTCAATACTACAATGCCATCATCAAAATAACATAGTTTACGGTTTTGATTATCACTTGTCATTTTGCCCTCAATTTCGCTATACTTTGTTTTAACATTTTCAAGGTTTCGATTGTATAAATCGACAACATCTTCATTGTCTGAGAGAAGTCCAAAACCTACTAAAGCCAATGTATCTTTATAGAATTCAAATTGACATAAATTCCACCGTTCTCCTGCAAATGTTACATTTTCAATATAATAACAATTATTCTCCTTATCATATTGAATTTTATATCCCAACTGCTTGAGATTATCCAATACCTGCTTCTTTGTTGTCACTCCAAGCTTGCATCCATAGAACGACGATCTAATTTGTGCATTAGCGCACAAAAACAAAGAGAAAGCAATAAACAACAACACTAATCGTTTCATTTTTTTACCCTTTATTCGTGTCGGGCACAACTTCTATCATTATTAATTCGATGCTTCACTTAGCTGTCGCTCAAGTTCAGCAATCCTCTGTTTCAGTTCAATAATCATACGGTCATACTGAGGACGGAGAGTCACGCTGGTACACATTTCTCTATCATATTCCATACCCTCCAAAGTCTCATAAGCTTTCTTTAGCTCATATTGAAGATCGGAGAAACTCTTTCTTTCACCACCTCCATAAGATGATCCTCCGCCACCCATCATATCCTCAACCTGCCTCTTCGCCTCCATTATCTGCTGGGCGGTCTCAGTTGTTACAATTCCATTTCCACCACATCCTGTACAAGTTTGTTTTGGAGCCATGACATCGCCCGGCATAAGTTCAAACACACCTGTTTCTCCACACATCGGACACTGTGCTTGTTGTGAATTCTCGGAGTCGTCGGCTTAATCAGCAGATTCCTCTGTAAAGCCCTGACTCGGCATATAACGACAACTTTGTGAAGAATCATTACAGGATATACAACCAATGATTCCCAACAATACAATAATATACTTCTTCATTGTCTCATACGCTATTCGTGTCGCGCACACCATCTATAGTTTTATTGTTAAAATGTGATGACGGATATAAAAGTAACCAGTTGAAATTGAGTATAAACACAAAATAAGTGAACAGTCTTACTATACGATGGTCACGAGACATGACGATGAACACATCCCCGTCGGACGGCTCTCGATTGAGTTGTTTATCATTTGTAGAATATATTACGTGAACAGAACTGTTCAATGGAGATGCCTAGGGCATTACCTCCGTCTGGTACTGGAGATAAGATCAAAATCTTCACTGCTATACATAATCATTTGATCATAGTTCGCAGCAAAGGTAACGAATCTGATTTTTAAGCCCTTATTTAAGTACTTACGATCCAAAACGCTTAGGAAAGTGAACTAAAATTTGTACAACGAACTGGACACCTAGTTATTTGTTATTGAACAGTGCAAAAATGTCATGCGGTAGGGCGTCTTTTATTATCTTTTGGTATTCTTTGTCAGCGAATAGTTCATGAAAAAATCCATAAGATTTTAAAATATTTCCATATTCACTTGGACTTGCATTATGATAATCGAAAAGACTAATCATATAGCAAAACAGTACATCGCGACTAAGACTGCGGCTCAGAATTCCAATGTATTCTTGCTTCACATCCTTTGGCTGGTTGGAATGATGGACAAACTCTATTGCATTATATATGACTCCAAAGCATAACTGAAACTCAGCGTTGTACGCCAGTCTATTGCAAAATACCTCCCAGTATTTTCTTAGGCCTCGTGTTGAAAGCCCTTGAATCTCTTGGCTTTCAATAATTCCATGTACAAACGTTTTGAATGTCGACATATCCCATGTGTCATAACCGTACAAATCACATTTTGGTACTTTGTCCCCTGAGAGCAGTTCTTTTATAATCTGTTGCTCTTTCTTTTGTCCGTCACTTCCTTTGTACCTGTAGAAGATTGTCTTCTTGGAAAGTCTCTCGTCAAACACCGTCTCTCTTATACTTGCGAGACGTTGTGAGAAATATTGATCAAACGTTGCACGTTCTGCGTTCCTTTTTGCTTGATTTAAAGCATAATATGCCACCACCGCAGCAGTCAATGTACCAATGGCTGTCAAAATGTTCCATAGATTGTTTCCGAATTCATAAGATAGCCAAGCGAATACAGCCTTATAGTTGGCCGCAGCAAATGCCACAGCAACCAATACCAACACGCATATACAGTGTTTCCAGATAAACTCTTTTAATATAGAACAAGGATTTGTCATTTTATTCAATTATAGTAGTTCTACCACCTTTTTCCTGCTATGATTTTGCCATCATACATTAGAATTACATAGTAATAGTCTGAGGTATTTAATTTAGAGCTGAATCTCAAAGATTTATGACCACCATCTGCATAATATGTCAGTGTGTGACTATTTGAGATTATATAACCATTCCGTTCGTTAATTGCCTTGAGGGTGAATGTCAGTTCCTTTTCTTCCTGTGAATCGTAATCAAAAGAAAACTCTTCACTGTTGACTTCTATTTCTGATATGGCTATAGGATATTGGCTAGTTAGATCGGAAATCTTTTTGTTTAACTTATCATTCTCTGCCTTTTCGTTTTGCAAGGAAGTGTTAAGCTCGCTGATTTTACTTTCATTTTGTTTGATTGTGCTCTTGTTTTTAGATATAGTCGCATTTCTTTCTTCAATTGTATTACGAGCGGAAGAAAGTTCTCCTCTTGTATTTGTTAGTGTATCGTGTAGAAAGAATAATCCGACACCACATCCAATAACTACAAGAATCAGAAATACGACATTTTTAAATTGTTTTTTCTGGCGATTGATTTTTTTATTCAAAGCATAGAGCCGCTCATTCTCTTTCTTTAGTTTCTGATTTTCATTATTAACTCTATTTAATGTGCTGCGATAGCTGTCAATACGGATTGTATCAAAATCTTCTGATTTGTATATATAGGTGAATCCATATGTATAACTCGCATTAATCATTTTTTGCTTATCGGCTGTAACATCAAATTCTTTTGTAGAGTTTTTTGAAACAGAATAGTCACTTGTAGGCAAAATATGCTCATTGCCTAAATCCACAAATGAATTTAGCAACTCATTTAAAATACCGTCAAGATCTTCTTTTTGTGAAGAGAGTTTCTTCCCTGTTATGACTATATCTCCACTTTCAGAGTATTTTATAGCGACTCCATCTTTTAACATTTTGTCAACTGTTGTCTCAAAGAGAGAAAATAGTTTCTTAAGAGCAGATATATAATAACCCGTTACAAGAACTGACAATCCTATATATTTGTTATTTGCAATTTTGCGTATGTAACAATATTGCATTAAGTCATCATCTCGATGGATGACGACCTGTGTTGATGCTTTGCAATTTGTGGCTATTTCCTGATAAACGAGAGAAGAATTGTCCTCTGGATATTGATTATACCCAGAAAACAATTCTCCAAATACATATGCACTACAGTTCATTTTTTGTAGAAATTGATTGTCTTGCTTACATTATCTACTTCAACGGATGCCAATTCGTTTAAGACTTCATTACCTAACAGAATTGGCGCAATTTGATTGAGAGCAACAGTGGCAGTCTTGTTATGAAGGACAATCTCGTTTTCACCACTACCAATGCAAATCTCTTTTATGTTAATCGTACCATTTTGGACAATGGAACCATCTGCAATACAGCTATAACTGACTCCAAGAACATCTTCATCTGTTAATTTTCCATTTTTTGCAAGTGTTTGTACTTCATTCAATGAGAGATGTAAGCCAGATGCGCCTGTATCATAAATCATATCCATTGTAACACCATTTAATTTTACAGGTATGATTTTAACACCTCCAGTTTCCTCATAAGGAATACTAATCATGGATGTGTTAACCATATCCAATTGATACGGTGGTTTGTTGTTTTTATTGCTACAAGATGCTAACACAAGTATGCACATTGCAATCAATAGATATATGCCTTGTTTCATGTTACTTAATTTTTATTGTTCTCGATATTATTTTTTTCCCATTTACAACATATGAAATCTCAACATTTGTGTTACGTGTTGCTCTCTGATCAACAGTAAAAGTGTTTTGAGTAATGTTTATGCCTGGAATATTAGTGGGGCCTGTACTACTTTCCCAATCCCCTCTTGTGTCATTTATAGTAATACTTTTATTATTGCTTATTTTTCGTTTTATGGATAATAAATATTCTTTGCCTTTTTCTGCACCTTTTTTCTCATCGAATCCTGCGATATCAATATGGTCAGTTTCGAGAGCTTTATCAGAATTATTGTGTGAGGCTTCTGGATCTTCCTTGGTATCTTCTGGAGAGGCTACTGTAGAGACAACTGATGCTGAATCGCCTTCAGTAACACTCGTTTCTTCTGTTACAGCAATACTATTCAACTTTTTCATAGTATCTTTGACATTGCTGCGAAGAGAGTAAAAAGCAAATACAGAAAAAGCAGAAACACAAAGCAATAATATAATAATTGCGCCTTGAATCCATAAATGTTCCTTATTTGTAGTCCGAGGTTGCGTATTTGACGAGCGGACTTCTTTACGAACGTCATTAGCTTCATCGCGAAATCGTCTCGCCATAAGGCGAGATAATTTTTGGAATGGAACTTCCATTAAATCTATCTCGTCAGAGGCCTTTCTTATTTTTTCATCAAGAATTCCCTTAGCTTCGTTGCTTTGCTTGAGCTTTTCTTTGAGCTCTTGAAGTTCTTTCTCGTAACGCTGCTTAAACGAGCTAGTACTATCAGACAATTGCTTCCTTAGACTTTTGATTTCTTCTGACAGCTCAGAAATTTGCTGTACCAAAGCCTCTTTGTCTTTTTTTAGAGAGATGTTCTGTTGCACTAGAGGTTCTTGCTTACTAAGTAGTTGGTTTAACTTATCAAGAGTAGCCCCATACTCAGGAGACACTAAGACTCTACCGCACTTCATTGCTTCCTGAAATGCGGGACTATCAACTTCCTGTAATGAATAATCAACATTCGATTTACGTCTATAATCTCCTTCTAATGGCTTAAAGTGAAGGCTGTCTAAATTATTCTTGATGATGGTGTCTACACAATCATAAATTGTACGCCCTTTGTACATGCATGATGCTATTTCCCGAACTAAGAATAACTCACCATGTGAATCTGATGTTATAAGACTGCCTGTGCAGACTTGCTTATATATGGTGTCCAGAATATCATACAATATCTTTACATTTATACAATATTCTCCCTTAAAAGAGATTGTAATAGCACAATAAGAGCCAGGTCTACCTTCGACATTTCTTACATCCTTTTTATGTAGATATGTATAGAAGGACTCATTATTAAGAACATCTATTTGTAGAATGTCCTGAACAGAAATATTGTCGTCATGGTTATAGAAACTGTTGATGTATTCCAAGTCTTTGTCAGAGCCGCATACATCATGTCCTACAGGAACACCATGGATATATAGTTCAAATTGTCTCATGTCTTATCCTCTAATACATTTTTCTATTGTCGTCCAAAGTAAAGCAGGGTACATCGGCTCGCTTTCCGTATACTTCAAAGTCTTATCTTCATAATATCCAGTACAGAAAGGTACGTACTTGTAATTATACTTTCTCCACAAGCTTGTAAAGAAGTTCTTGTTCTCGAACAATCTTGCAAGACCATCGTACTCTTCGTTCATGAGACGCTCTGCATAGCTAACAGACAGATGACCATCAATGAAGACCTCTTCCTTTTGATCAACCTTATTGTGAAGAATGATAAACCGGTCGGTGTCACGTACTAGTTGAGCTTTGCAGTTTGCAATACGTCTGATATAAGATTTCTTTACATTATTGTTCACATTCCAATCTGCCTCAGTAATGAATACCCAAATCTTACGATTTCGAAGATTGCGTATAATCTTAGTCATATATGGAGGGAAGTCTTTCGCACCAATATTCTTTGGGTCGAAATAGTGTTCTCCTGGAGCCTCCAAAAACTGGCAAATGGTTCTGGTGCCTTTAATCACTTTAACTAGCAAGAAATCTTTATAAGGAGTACCAGGCAGGGCAGACTTGGTATCTAAGTTTGCCATAAATTCATCACACTTCTCTTTATATTTACTGTCTGACTTGAAGTTCTTGTCTGTCTTGATAATGAATCCCTTGTCACGCAAATACCGTGAAAGACGCACTAACGTCATAGATTTTCCGCTGCTCATAGGACCAAACAGCAACACAATAGGCGACGATTTGTCAGAAATTGTAATATCATCCTCGTCTATATCCTCAGTAGTTGTTGCATTAGGCTCTGAAGTTGATTCGTCAGAATTTGTAATATCATCCTCGTCTATGTCCTCAGTAGCTGTTGCAATAGGCTCTGAAGTTGTTTCAGTTGTGGCGACATCATCCTTTTTTGACGCAGAGGATACTACTTTCTGTTCGGTGTCATCCAAACTGAGGTTTACTTTTGTTTTATCCATATTTGTAAATTTGTTAGTTTATACCAGAGTAGTTGTTATTCTTTTTTAAAGCTATATCAAAGAAGATAAAGGCTGCAATGTCAACCAGAATGGACAGTATTACATAATACCAGAAGCTTGCAGGGTACTTTCCACTGAGAAAATCTACAAAGAATACGTCTATAACTGAAGCTAATCGTTTAGTTCGAGTCTCTGCATTCTCTTTCGTGTAAACCACATAATCATCAGATTGACTATCGAAGTCTACAAATAATTTATTAGTAGCCACAATATTATATCCATCTTTCAGTTCCTTTTCACATTGTTTTATCTCTGATTCTGACAAATCTCCTGTTGAGATATGGTCTTGAATGGAGTCATTCAAAGCGGCCAATCTTCTTTTCTGATTTCTTGCAGCTTCAACTGATTGTGAACTGATAGTATGAGTCTTCAACGCATCTGACAGTGCTTTATCAATTTCGACTTGATAGCTATTAAGAATTGTTACATCTGTAGAATTATATCGTTGATCTTGCTTCAAACTAGACTTTAAAATCTGATTGATGTTCTTAAGATGATCAGCAATTTTAAGGCCATTGCCTCTTTTATAGGGTGGCTCATCACCGTGAAATTGGCGGACAATATGTGTTCGTTCAGCTTCTACTGCATCTTTAATCTGCGTACCTGTAGAATCTAAAATTAAAGTTGACGAAGTCCCTTTCTCAATGATTTGTGTGAGATATTTATTGGTGGTCTCTATGTCTTTTGTTATAACCGAACCAATCTTATCATTATAGAAAAAAGTATGAGTGTTCGTAGGCATACTCATAAGAAGCCAAAAGAAGATGACCAAAAGAAAACCGCCAAAGATTCTCAGGTTGCGATTGTCAACGAATGACCAAGATGAAGCCAATGTAGAGGTTATCAACCAAGTTCCGATTGATGCAACTACAAAGAATGCGATAGTGATACCCCATACAAGAATCTCTGGCCACCCAGCAGGAAGCAGTAGATGGAGAGATTGCTCGGTTGCCCAGCAACTGATGCCAGCAAGGACTATGTAAGCCAGTCCACAACCTAAAACTCTAAATTTTCCCATTGTATTATTAATTTAATTGTTTATTGATTTGCTTATTTATGATTTGGAAATTATGGTTGTAACCATCAAATTCATTTTATTTCTTATTCCGTAACACTATAAATTTTAACTTTTATAATATCCTGGGCAACTTTTGTTGCTCAGATACTTAAAAGGTTTAATTTACAATAGTATTGCGGAATTAAGGTTGTTCTTTTCATATTTGATTACATGTTACATTTTCTCAAAAAACGCACTCTACACGTACGCCGTCTGCCTCTCATACCAGCTACCCTTCTTAAACTTGGGCACTTCCGCTATGATATAAATGTTCCATATACGGTAAGTTATTTGTCTATTAAGCATTTAAGATATTTCACCCTAATTCCATAATTGAAGTTTTGGGTTCCATTAAGGCCTGCATAATTAATGGCTACCAACTGACCCTGTAAGTTTACAACTGGCGAACCACAACTTCCTGGAAGGGCGGGGATTGAGTACATCAATCTTTCATTTGTACGCTGACTGACCGTTCCACTATTAAATTGTGACTTGATGCCTTCTTTAGTCAACGCAAGAGTGGGATCAAGATTGAAACTTGTCATGAAAAGTTTGCTGTTCTTATCCTCACTTATTTTCTTTGTAATATTCTCTTTCCAATTATACGCTTCCAAAGGATCCTCATCTGCAACTTCAAATATATACTTTCCTTCAGGAGTTTTTTTGTCTTTTAGCTGCAAGATAGCCAAATCATGATCAGGATCAATCTTTGTAAGAACGCAACCTACGAAATCTGTAGTTGAGGTAACGATAAAAACAAATATTTTTTCATTGTTATCATTTTAAGTTATAATTATATTTTCTCTAAAAATGCGCTTGGCACGTACGCTGTCACTACCGTTACCAGTTTTTCCACTACTACTGCCACTCTTTGTTGGCCTTGCCATCTTGCCACTCTTCCTACGACTCCCTTGAATGCGCCTTCGGTCACTTTCACCAACTGTCCTTTCTTGAACTTTGGCACTTCTGCTAATGATACGATGGTATTGTCAGCATCGGCAGCACAGATGATCTTCAAACTTTCCATCTGATAGTCTGGAACTATCATAGGAATTTTCTCTATTCTGTGCCCAACGTGGACGTGGCGATAATAAAAGCGGAGAAATGGGAGGTTTACGTTGTCGTAAACGAAAGATTTGAGTTGTTCTTCGGTACCGTAGGCGAAGAAGATGTTTGGTAAACGTGACTCGGTAACAACTTTGCGCTTACCTTTTATAAGTTTTACTACATTTGTAGTAGGATAAAAAGCCGTGATGCCTTTGGTGATCATGTAGTCGTATGCCTTTTTCTCTCTACCGTATGTGGTACGTAAGGCATACCA
>ERZ1673741.1031-NODE-1031-length-25141-cov-111.245276_pt1 | contig 25141 bp, 28 predicted proteins | sample MGYA00580209_ERZ1673741 | MGnify/ENA primary metagenome ERZ1673741 (study PRJEB41218, sample SAMN15661754) | gut metagenome | host: Homo sapiens | place: Canada: London | collected 2015-08-20/2019-03-30 | study: EMG produced TPA metagenomics assembly of... | reverse complement strand
CATCGCCCTGGGTATAATGGCAAACAGCAAGGCGCCCTGTAAGGGCAAAAGCTTTAAATACTTAGTAATAATAAAGCTTTTGCCCTTACAGGGCGACAGGTTTGCGTCCTATTTACCCAGGGCGATGCCCTGGGCTAGGAGTTTTTGGGCCTTCAGCCCGTTCTTGAACCACATGCTAAAATACAACACCATGATATTAAAGTGAATTATATCGAAGAAGATGATGTTACTCAAGATGTTACTCAAGGTGAGTCTCAAGGTGGTATTCAAGATATCCCTTACCCCACTTCCACTACTACCTCGCTGCCCCTGACCATCGCCTTCTTGATGCGGTCGAAGAGCTGGAGGAAGCGTTCCTGACTCTTGAGTACGACCCCGGACGCATGGGCCTCACCGATGAGGATGCCACCCTGGCGCAGACGGAACGGACCATTGCCCGGCTGCATCATGGGACAAGGAAGGGCATAAAGCTCTTCCAGACACCCGAACTCATGACTCTTGCGCTCCATGCGGCAAAGCTTGCAGGTTTCGGGGAGAGGAAGAGAGGAAGATGATGAAGAATCATCCCTTATCGGTTCGAGGAAAAGCATCTGGCGGGCGAAACATTTGCATTTAGCCACCATGATGTGATATTCACCCGGCTCCAGACAGCCACCCTCGCGCTCCATCGTATCACAAATGTACTGATGGCCTGCAACGATACCCTGGCGATTAACTACTTCCTGACTAAGGCGACCAACAATGGCGCCATGATCTCTACGAAAACGATTTAAAAACAACTTTATCATAACACGCAACAACTTAAAAACAACAATAGAAAAACATTTGAAATTCACATTCACTTTCACATTTTATGAACGTAAAACGACTGGTAATAATCAGACAAATCCTTGCAACCTTCCGGCAACTGATGGTACACCAGCTGAGGGAACATTTCCTTCAGTTTCATATAAAGACCGATGCCCGGTTTGTCCTGATCAGGCCACATGTGAAGATTCCTTCCCGCTAAAAGATTGCGACATTCTTCATTACAAAGCGTAGCACTCGGGATGGCTATTGCCTTGTAACCCATAGACATAGCGCTCCAGCAGTCGGTACATCCCTCGGTAATAACCAATGGCTCTTTTTCTGTCACCTGCGGCAAGATCTGCATCCCATATACCATCGGCTTGCTACCTGGTGCAAACTTAAATCGCGGTTTTTCTTCAGTCTTATCTCCCAGATATCTGCTCTGAACCGTCAGCAGATTGCCATGAACGTCATAATAGGGAATCAACAGGGAAGGACCATCAAAAAACTTTCCCCCAAAGCGATAGCCAGCAATGGAGAAATCTGTGCTCACCACTCTACACCAATAGATATATTCCGGGCGCAACTTTCTCTGATAGAACAGGAAATCCTTGGCTTTATCTGTCAGTTTCTTACCCATGAGCATACGCATCAGATAATCTACGTCAGGCTTATGCTGAAACTCGCCCCTGAGATTGAGTCTGTCCGTATCACATTCAGATTTTCTATGCCCAGCAACAGCTTTATCCCGATGAAGCACATCCTTACGGTTTCCCGCAGAATGACTACCGGCGCTGATATTGAATCTTCTGCACAGCCATTGGCAAGCCTCCGAAAAAGAGAGATTCTCCCGTTTCATCACCAGGTCGATATTATCTCCACCCCACCCGCATGCAAAGCAATGACAAGTGTTGGTGGAAGTCCAGAAATGCAAACTCGGATGGGTATCATTATGACTGATACAAAGGGCATTATGATACCGCAAACCCATTCCCAATTCATCAGCAACCTCCAGGATGCTGATAGCTCTAAGTTTAGAGAGCGTATTTGAATCAATATATTCTGCCATCTTCTAATTGTCTTTTTTAATATTACCATCACCAATAGTGCCTTTCTGCTGCGTTTTTCTAAGCACCTTTCTATCCTCGCCCTTTGCTGGTTTTTCGAGCCATCCCCATCTGCGCCAGTTGCATACCATGTTACGGGCAGGCGTCTTGAGCTCCTTCTGCTTCAGAAATTCCTCCAGGAACTGATAAGAGAATTCCTGCGGCAACTCGCTGAAATAGTCTACAGTATGATAAGGCTCTCCTTCGCCCTCGGCAGAAATCTGCTCGAAAGCCTTGCCCCACCGCTGCAACATATTCTGCAAGATGCGGTCGGCACAAGCCAGATAGGTCTGCCTAACCAGTTTCCGGATTTCCTTCTCGCTCTTCTTCCCTTCCACTTTGTAAAGCACTTGCATGAGGGCAGCGATGCGGAAGGCTGAAACCGAACTGCGCTTGTAGAAGACATCCATCGACTTGGACATGGTTTTCACCACCTGCTGGCGGCAGTCGTTACACCATTTTACCACCGTCTTGTAGAGCCAGCTCATATCTTCCTCTATCTCCTGATGGAATTTTCCATCTTCCTCATAGCACAACCCGAAGAGCTTATCCAATGTATTCTCCAGCTCATTACGCTGCGTATCGGTCAACGCCTGAAACTGAGGTGGATTGTCGCCCAGATGACTGATGAGCGGGCATAAGATGGTTCGGGTTACAGCACCGCCCTCAATGGCAGCCTTGTTCATATATCTGCTCACCGCACTCTGAGTGCCGCAGAAAACGAACGACAGCAAGGCATCTACCATGGCACTATAGCTGGATTCGCTCATGAAATCCTGACCATAGACGCTGCCCAGATCGTATGCCGTCTTGATAACCTGCGAGAGGTCGGCAAACTGGCGCTTGGCAGAATGCACGATGGCAGAAATCTCATCGGCAAATTCGAAGAGCGTCTTCGGAGCACCATAGAGCTTGACGGCAGCATCGCATCGCTTGATAAACATGGTGAGCGATACGGTTTCGGGCAGGATGGTGATGTCGGTCTTCGGTTCGGGTGGCAGCTTGCCGTCCTTCTTTCCCTGGCGTCGCTTCAGGGCAGCATACTCCTGCTCCTTGGCTCTCATTTCGCTGTCGCGCTCAATGAAAGGTTTCATCAGGGTACGCATGATGTATCTGGCAAACGACTTTCCGCTCGACTGCTCGCCCTCTACGATGACCTGCAACACGATGGCCGATTTTTCTCCCTGATTATCATACACATACTGTATTCTGACACGTGTAAGATAAACGCTGAGCATGGCAGCAGCCACCACCAGCGTAGGATACTTGAGTTCAGAAGGCGAAGTGATCATCCATTCTCTGATGCCCGACGGATAATCCTTATCGGCAATCAGGTGATGCATGGGCATCTCTTCATTCTCTTCAGCCTGTTCAGCCAGCTTTTTTCCTATCACCCCAGATGATACCTTGTTATTGATTCCGCCCTTGGTATCCTCAGGCTTTGCCACTGGATTAGTCCGAGACGCTTCCTGTGGAGGTATTTTCTTTCCTTTTTCCATAATCCCAATCATTGATTATTTCTGTATGCAAAAGTAAGGAAAAAAAGCCTCCCCGGCAATAGGCGTCCTGCCGGTTCGCCTCCTACTAAGCCTCATCGCCGGCAACTAAGCCTTCCGCTAAGCCTCCAGCTCATCTGAAGGCATAAAAAAAGCACTCTTTGCTTGCAGACGAAGCAAAAAGTGCTGATACTGTATTATTTCTAAAAAATCTTCTGTTCAGATATGTTCCTATTCATTTATATTATCACCCCCACTGACATAAGAAAGAACCAAACGGCGAACCACGGCATGAATGTCTTCATTAGGGAACTTCTGGCGATATTTCTCCGTAAGGTCTTCACAGAAATACATCTTGCTATCAACCATAGAAGAAGGAATATTTTGATGCATAAACACATCGTATGTTGCAACAGGCTTGCCATCCTTTGTGTCGACAGGCACAATATCCATCTTATACCAAGCATGTACAGAAGCGGCAGAGAACAATCTATAATTGTCCTTACTCTCCACTTTACCAGCGATGTTCAGTGTATATCCGTCAGCAGACTTATCGTCCTCAGGATTCACCGCATATAGCATATATAAAGGAGAAAGCGTCGAGTGACTTTTTATGATAAACTGATATTTCTTGCTTCCTCCAAAAGGAGGGTTTGCCTTCAAATCCTGCTCTATATCCTCACGAATTTGTGGCGCATCCACCACAAACTCTACTTCGCCAGTATAATTGACGACAGTTTTCCATGACTGTGGATTTGGCTGAATAACTTCACCATTGTCATTGCTGTTGTCACACGCACAAAAAGCCAAGACTACCAACAGTAGTAAGACTGATTTTTTTACAAAATACTTCATATCCCAATTTGTTTATTAAACCTATTCTAATATTAAACGTAGAATATGCCTAAAACTTGCTCTATTTTACGTTTTTAACATTCCATCTAAAACTTGCCAACACTCACAAGAAGCAATCATTTCCCCGCTTCCTACTGCCCCTTACGGTAGATGGCAACAAAGCGGTTAGCGATATTGATGAGTTTCTGCCGGGCGTTAGGATCACTTACATCATCAAAACTCCAGTTGGGAAATTCGCCACGCATCTTGGAGAAACGCTTGGAGATGACACTGGCATTGGTCAGGTCGGAAGGCAATTTCAGCTGCTCTGTAAGATACTTGCAGAAAGATGCGCCATTATCAAATTTGCCTTCAAAATCTTTGATATCAGAGAGCGCCACCATAATCAGGGCATAGTCTTTCTTCAAAGGAATAGCCTTCTCGTCTATCATCTTCTGCAAGGCTCGCTTTACTCTTTCTCCCTGGCTCAAGTCGCCCCATTTCTTCTCATTATCTTCTTCCGTTTTTTCCTGCCCGCCGTTTTCCTGATGCTCATCGTCTGTCACTTCCAATTCCAATGTCCTCTTCTGTTCAGGCTCGAATCCGTGCAGATAATCTTCATCATTGTTCTGGCGCATCAGTTCATTAATCTGAGATGAAACGAAGAAACCATCCTCGCCATAATAACCGATTTTGGCTGCCAGCTGTTCAACCACATCCCGGTTCTTCTCCAGCGATTCCAGGCATCGGTTAGAAAACTCATAAGCCACATAACCTCTCCATTGCGCCATAATCATTACCGAAAATTGAGACAATTTCGACTCCAAAGGCATCATCTGAAGTATCACAGCTGCCATATACAGGATGACAAATACGATTCTCTGCCGCTCGTCCTGAGCTGTAGCATACTCATCCTCGTCAACATAGTTTTTCTCATATTGCCCTATTCCTTCCACAAAGGCTAGGCGGCTCTCCGTATCGGTATGCGAAAACATCATTTTGTCTACGATGCAGAATACCTCATAAAAAACATCCTCGCATGAACATCTGGACGTAGGAAACCAAGTCTTGTCATTGAAAATGTCATGGGAGATGGCTTGGAAAGCCTGATAAACCAGATACTGCGAGAAAGATTTATCTACCATCTGCCTGGTCTTCATCTTAAATAACTTCATCGCCGTAACCCTTTAAATCATCAAGAATAATATCAAGAGAATTGATCAAGGCAAACTGAGAATTCCCATGACAATCACAACAGACAGCTTCTCCTATAACCAGGGCAGAAATCTCTGCATCAGATATTTTCACCTTGGTTCGTTTCAGCGAACGGGAAGAGGTACACGGACCTGTCCAATAGTATACCTTGATGCCGTAATCTTCTTTACTGCACAGGTTCACCAACATGGCAATGTCTCTGTTTGCCTTGTCCAAGTGCAACTGCTCACCAGGATCAGTTTCATATCTGGCATGATACTTACGAGCATTGATGCACTCCATGAAGGAATGCTGCATCTGTAATTGCTTGACAAAGGAATATGGCGCATCGCTAAGAGTCTGATGGCGAGGAAAAGAAAACACCACAGCCTTTGGCTTATAGCCAGCCTTGATTCTTTCAGCCACGGCATCAAAGAAATCACCAGGTGGCAACTTGGCTGAAATAACCATATTCCAGCCATATTGATTGGCCACCCTGTTGATATTATCCCGCAGAAGAGCCACCACCTTGTCCTGTCCTTTTTTGCCCCCGAAGATTGTAGATTCTTCCACAAAAAGGAAACCTTTGTTGGGGCGATTATCAATAATCACCTTGCAGAAAGGCTGGTTGTGAATTTCATTCTCAGTAAAATTACTCCAATAGAATTCCTTCTTGTCTGCACATACGTCCAGCACAGCTACTCCCTCCCGAAATCCCAATATTCGATTGTCATGGATGATGTCATCATCATTCTTCTTTGATTCCACCAAAGTCATTTTCTTGCTTTCCAGCAAACTGTCCATTACCTTCTCGAAACCAGTCTGACACTCCTGATATTTTTCAGGCGATGGCATTTCGGGAAATTCCAAGGGTAGAGTACCCTCGATACTTGAAAGATTCCGGCTTTTGCAGAAATCAAACTTGAAGACAACGTAAGAAGTCTTTTCGGTGCTGTTTTTGGTTCGTCCAGTCATTAGCTTCTGGTTTAAATTATACTATGAAAGTTATTTTTCATAGCAACTACAAAAGTAATACTTTTTCCCCGAATAAACAAATAAATTCTAAATTATTTTTTATCAAATTGTCTTTTTTTCATAAAACCTTCAAAACAAAATGTGAATGTGAATGTGAATTTGAAATGTAAGTCAATGTATCGGGTTGTTCCATCCATTCCTTTTACAGGATATTGTGAATGAAATTCAGTCCTCGCGCGCGTACCTTATTATATATATAATATTAACCTATTATAATGGCAACTATTACTTAAACACGATTATACGCTTCTCCTTCAGATAACATTGAAAAACATTTCAAATTCACATTCACATTCACATTTTTGCATTTCCTTCTATCCACCAGCTAACCCACAGAGCAAGTAACTGTGCGCCCGATGCCCCCAAAACTGCGTGGCGACGCACCACCATCTGCGTCCCGACGCAGATGGCGATACGTCGCCACGCAGTTGGCGGTACGTTGGGACACGCCCTGAAAGGGCAGAAGCTCCTAGCCCAGGGCAACGCCCTGGGTAGCTATTGACGCAATCCCGGCGCCCTGTAAGGGCAAAAGCTTTAAAACCTCAAGCAAAAAATATAAAGCTTTTGCCCTTACAGGGCGTATTGGCTACATCCTTAAAACCCAGGGCGTTGCCCTGGGCTAGGAGCTTCTGCCCTTTCAGGGCGTGTGGCGTCAAGCAAATACATGATTAATGAGGAAGGAATGCACGTGATTCGGGACAAGGATGCACGTGATTCGGGACAACTATTGTTTTTCAGAGAAAAATGTTGTATCTTTGCATTGTCGTTCAAAGATAGGCTGAATTAACCACTAAAAAACTGAGAGGCTACCGGGGAGTGCACACCGATGCCGATGAGTAACTTAAGGAAGCTGACCGATGAACCACTAGAAAAAACTGATTGTTGAACCATTAAAAAAAAGAAAGGAAAAAAGAAAATGAAAAAGGAAGTTTGGAAAACTATCTTGCAGATGCTCATCGCTGTACTCACCGCCATCGGCACTACCCTCGGCGTTACCAGCTGCATGTAGACTGATTGTTTAACCATTAAAAAAAACTATTTAGATTATGGGAATTAAAGTAAAAGCTATCGAGCGCAACGTGGCGTTCGAAAAAGGAAAGCAGAAGTGGGCGTTCGTCATGCAGGCTGACCTCTACAGCCAGCTGAACGCAAGTAAGGTAATCGAGGAAGCTGCCATCCGAAGCGGTCTGCCTAAGGCAGTGATCAATGCCGGATGGACTGCCATCGGCGACGTGATAGCTGCCTGGGCCACCGAGGGCCACAGCGTGGCTGTGCCAGGACTGGGTAGCCTCCGATTCGGTCTCAACTCTACTGCCGTGGAGGATGTGAACAAGGTGAGCGCCAACCTCATCACCCGCCGTTACATCATCTTCGTACCTAACACCGAGATCAAGAAGGAACTGGAGGAGACTTCCGTCAGCATCACCTGCTACGACCGAAACGGTAAGGTGGTGAAGCAGGTTACCTCTACCGACAAGCCTTCGGGCGACGACAACCCTGGCGGTGGCGGTTCTGACGGAACCGGAAGCAATACCGAGGGCGGTGGTGGAAACACCGAAGGCGGTGGTGGAAATACCGAAGGCGGTGGCGGAAATACCGAAGGCGGTGGTGGAAATACCGAAGGCGGTGGCACCGATAGCGGAGACGTAGGTCTCTAAACAGCTCCCCTAAAAGAGGAAGAATCTAACAGAGAAAAAACTCTAAAAGAGGAAGAACCTAACAGAGAAAAAACTCTAAAAAGAGGAAGAATCTAACAGAGAAAAACTCTAAAAGAGGAAGAATCTAACAGGGGAGAATCCTAAAAAGAAGAAGGGCGGCATGCCCGAGGCATACCTTTTACAGTATACCTTGGTCATGTACACCCTTTTGTATCCTTGCACCTTTCTTTCTGCCTAAATTAAACTAATCTACCATGCAACGGGTTCCTGCGCATCACTGCGCAAGAAAAAACCTAAAACCTAACACCAAAAAATGGCGTTAAATAAAACCTATGTTTCCTGCGCATCCCTGCGCAGGTTGAATTTATGGGGCACTTAAAAACAAGTGCTTTTACCTAACAACATAATTCCTCCAGCGCATCCCTGCGCTGGAAAGACGTCTGACTTAATTTAGCACAACGCCGTGTGCATAACCCAAAATATGACAGGTCAGTAAGACCAGTCAACCTAATAACTAATTCTATAATAATGTCACGAACTCAGCGGCGATATCCACCAGCTTCTTGCGACGAGCCACACCGATGATGTAGTGCGCCTCCTTGGCTGAGCAATGGAAATGCTTCTTGATGCCAGTCACAAGTTCCTGCTTGGTGATGGAATCCACACCCTTAGGAAATGACTTTCTAACCGCCTTTTCTATATCGCTCATCTTGTACTCCATATGTCGTTTATGGTAGTAGGAAGATACTGTGACTGCGAAGACAATCACCAGCACGATGATAGTGAACAATACTGTCTGATTCATGATCTTAAATTCTATACGTTTTTACGGTTTATCCAAATTATTGTATTCTCTCTACCGCCTGTAGTCCTCGCTCCCGTCCGGGGGCAATCATCCCAAAGCGATAGGCGCCCGCGATAGCTGCTATCTCGAAACGCACCGCAAATATAGCAAAAATATTCCAATGTTGTTCAAAAAATCCCGATTATTTTTAGTTTTTGCATAAAAAAAGTGGTTTTTCCATCGTTTTTCCCGATAAAACATGGTTTTTTCAAAAATTATATGTATTTTTGCAATGTGTTGGAGTGCCGCCCCAAGGTGGCGCTCCAATAATCTGAAAGCCCCTTTATATATATAATAATGTATTGGGACCGGAAGAAAAGAAAAACTATCAATTTAAAAGCAAAACTAACAAATAACACAATAACATAATAACATAGAGAAATGCAAGAAACGGTAAAAAAGGTACTGACCGGCGATTTTAATCGCAAGAAGGCACTGCTCTTCCTCCTGACGGCACTCGTCACGGTCATCGTTTGGAACTTGCCCATCGACAGCTTCGGCATCGACGGACTGACAGTAGTTCAACAGCGCATCATCGCCATCTTCGTGATGGCAGTGATGCTGTGGCTCACCGAAGCTATTCCGGCCTGGGCCACGAGTGTGGTAATCATCTTCGTGCTGCTCTTCTTTGCCAGCGACTCGGCATTCAAGATCATGCAGGGTTCTGAGGCAGAGATGGGACAGCTGCTCGACTATCAGGGTGTGATGGCATGCTTTGCCGACCCAACCATCATCCTCTTCCTGGGCGGATTCGTGCTGGCGATAGCAGCCACGAAGAGCGGACTGGATGCCAAGATGGCAAAAGTGCTGATAGCCCCGTTCGGCAAGCGCTCGGAGCACGTGCTGCTGGGCTTCATGCTCATCACCGGCATCTTCTCGATGTTCATCTCCAACACCGCCACCGCAGCCATGATGCTCACCTTCCTCACCCCTGTGTTCAAGGCTTTGCCTCCGGGCGGAAAGGGCCGCGTGGCGCTCACCATGGCCATTCCTATCGGAGCCAACCTGGGCGGTATGGGTACACCTATCGGAACCCCTCCTAACGCCTTCGCCTACAAGGTGCTCAACGACCCTCAGGGACTGAACATGGGCATCGGATTCGGCGACTGGATGATGATCATGGCGCCGATGGTCATCCTGATGCTCATCGTGGCATGGTTCATCCTGCTCAAGATGTTCCCATTCTCACAGAAAACCATCGAAATCAAGATAGAGAGCCATGCGCACAGCAACTGGCGCACAGCCGTAGTGGCTGCCACCTTCATCCTCACCATCATCCTCTGGGTATTCGGAAAGCAGCTGGGCGTCAACGCCAATACCGTGGCGATGCTGCCTATCGCCGTGTTCGCCTTCACGGGCGTCATCAACGCCAACGACCTGAAGGACATCGACTGGGCGGTTATCTGGATGGTAGCCGGAGGTTTCGCCCTGGGTCTTGCGATGAACGGTACCGGACTTGCCGAGGTAGCCGTGAAGAGTATTCCGTTTGGCGAGTTCAACCCGCTGGTCATCATGGTCATCTCCGGTCTGGTATGCTTTGCGCTGAGTAACTTCATCTCCAACACCGCCACCGCAGCCCTCCTGATTCCTATCCTGAGCGTGGTATGTGCGGGCATGGGCGACAAGCTTGCCGAAATCGGCGGTACATCCACCATCCTCATCGGCGTGGCAGTAGCAGCCAGCTGTGCGATGTCTCTGCCTATCTCAACCCCTCCAAACGCCATCGCCTACTCTACCGGACTCATCCAGCAGACGGATATGGTGAAGGCAGGAGCCACCATCGGTGTCATCAGTATCCTGATAGGCTACTCCGTGCTGGTATTCTTCTGCCGCATGGGAATCCTGTAAGGAGAAACTACAATAAATAAGAGACCACTGCAAAATAAATGAGGTTTTATTTTGCAGTGTCTTTTTTTTGGCGTAACTTTGCACCCGCAAAAACAAAATACAGAAAAATATTGAGATGAAGAAGATAGTAATCGGAATAGACGTAGGCATTTCTACGACCAAGATAGTAGGTATCGACGCCAGCGGCATGGTAATCAGCCCTATCCGCATCAAGGCTACCGACCCCATCACATCGCTCTACGGAGCCTTCGGAAAATACCTGCACGACAACAGGATTGCCCTCGACGAGGTGGAACACGTGATGCTGACCGGTGTGGGAGCAGCCTACATCGACGAGCGCATCTACGGTCTGCCCACATCGAAGAGTGAGGAATTCGTTGCCGACGGACTGGGAGCCCGATATGAGAGCAAGCTCGACCGCATGATCGTGGTGAGCATGGGCACGGGAACATCGCTCGTGAAATGCGACGGCAACGACATCAAGCACATCGGAGGTATCGGCATCGGAGGCGGCACCCTGGCGGGACTGAGCCGCATCATGCTGAAGACCGACGACATCAAGCAGATAGTGAACCTGGCTAAGGACGGTGACATCTCGAAGATCAACCTCCTGATAGGCGACATCAGCGCCAAGCCTCTGCCGGGCCTTCCGATGACCGCCACGGCTTCGCTCTTCAGCAATGCCAAGGCGAATGCATCGCGCGAGGACATCGCCATGGGACTCATCGGCATGGTATTGCAGAGCATCGGTTCTGCCACAATCCTCTCGTCCCTGGAATCGGGCATCAAGGACTTCGTGATGATAGGCAATCTCACCCTCCTGCCCCAGTGCCGCGAGGTATTCCCTGCCATGGAGAAGCTCTACGGCGTGAGATTCAGAATACCGAAATACTCGGAGTTCTGTACCGCCATCGGTGCTGCCCTCGACTACAAGAGGGGGCAGAAGGAGTAACAGTCTGCCCCGGCAGAGAAAGCACAAGAAACAAGAAAAAAGCACCCACAGAAAGCACAGCGCCGCAACGGCCTGATATATAACCATTTAAACGTTTTGGAAAACAAAATTTTGTAAAGGTTTTCCAAAACGTTTTATTATTTCCCTGATTTTCAGTGACTTAATATTTTTTAACCATAAAAAAGTTATCCAAAAGCTTGCCGTTTCAGGAATTATTTGTATCTTTGCAATGTCGAAAATGGTTACACAGTAATCTATTCGTAACATAAGAACTTAATTTTAAGCAATTTAATCATTAATCGTAAAAGTAATAGTATAATGATTCAAACAGTAGTAAAGCGCGACGGACGCATCGTTGGATTCAACGAACAAAAGATAATGGCTGCAATCCGTAAAGCCATGTTGCATACTGATAAGGGTGAAGATACCGCCCTCATCGAGCAGATCACCGACCACATCTCTTATCGTGGCAAGAGCCAGATGAGCGTGGAGGCCATCCAGGACGCCATCGAGATGGAACTCATGAAGAGTGCCCGCAAGGATGTTGCCCAGAAGTATATCGCATACCGCAACCAGCGCAACATCGCCCGCAAGGCGAAGACACGCGACGTGTTCATGAGCATCGTCAATGCCAAGAACAACGACATCACCCGCGAGAATGCCAACATGAACGCTGACACTCCTGCCGGAATGATGATGAAGTTCGCATCGGAGACCACCAAGCCTTTCGTTGACGACTACCTGCTCTCAGAAGAGTCGCGCGACGCCGTTACGCACAACTATCTCCACATCCACGACAAGGACTACTATCCAACCAAGAGCCTCACCTGCGTGCAGCATCCGCTGGATATCATCCTGCACCACGGATTCACGGCAGGCCACGGTTCAAGCCGTCCTGCCAAGCGCATAGAGACAGCAGCCGTACTGGCCTGCATCTCGCTGGAAACATGCCAGAACGAAATGCACGGCGGACAGGCTATCCCAGCCTTCGACTTCTACCTGGCTCCTTACGTACGCATGTCGTATCAGGAAGAGGTGAAGAACCTGGAGAAGCTGACAGGCGAAGACCTGAAGGACCTCTACGACGCTCCTATCGATGACTACGAGGAGAAGCCGCTGGACGGACTGCAGGGCAAGGCACGCCTGGAGCAGCACGCCATCAACAAGACCGTGAACCGCGTGCATCAGGCTATGGAGGCTTTCATCCACAACATGAACACCATCCACTCACGTGGCGGTAACCAGGTGGTATTCTCAAGCATCAACTATGGTACGGATACCAGTGCCGAGGGTCGCTGCATCATGCGCGAAATCCTGCTCAGCACCTACGACGGCGTGGGCAATGGCGAGACTGCCATCTTCCCTATCCAGATATGGAAGAAGAAGAGAGGCGTCAACTATCTGCCTGAGGACAGAAACTACGACCTCTACCAGCTTGCATGCAAGGTGACAGCACGCCGTTTCTTCCCTAACTTCCTGAACCTGGATGCCACATTCAACCAGAACGAGAAGTGGAGAGCTGACGACCCTGAGCGCTACAAGTGGGAGATAGCAACCATGGGATGCCGTACCCGCGTATTCGAAGACCGCTGGGGCGAGAAGACCAGCATCGCACGAGGCAACCTGAGCTTCTCTACCATCAACATCGTGAAGCTCGCCATCGAATGCATGGGCATCGAGAACAAGCAGCAGCGCATCGACATGTTCTTTGCCAAGCTCGACAACCTGCTGGAGATCACTGCCAAGCAGCTGGACGAGCGATTCCAGTTCCAGAAGACTGCCATGGCAAAGCAGTTCCCACTGCTGATGAAATATCTCTGGGTGGGCGCTGACAAGCTGGAGCCTACTGACACCATCGAGAGCGTCATCAACCACGGTACACTGGGCATCGGATTCATCGGACTGGCTGAGTGCCTCAAGGCGCTCATCGGCAAGCACCACGGCGAGAGCGAGGAAGCTCAGGAGCTGGGTCTGAAGATCGTGACCTACATGCGCGACCGTGCCAACGAATTCAGTGAGAAATATCACCACAACTACTCCGTGCTGGCTACCCCAGCCGAGGGCTTGAGCGGCAAGTTTACCAAGAAGGACCGCAAGGAGTTTGGCATCATCCCAGGCGTTACAGACCGCGACTACTATACCAACTCCAACCACGTGCCTGTATACTACAAGTGTACAGCGCTGCAGAAGGCAAAGATCGAGGCACCTTACCACGACCTGACCCGTGGCGGCCACATCTTCTATGTAGAGATTGACGGCGACGCTACCCACAACCCAGCAGTCATCGCCAGCGTGGTAGACATGATGGACAAGTACAACATGGGCTACGGTTCCGTGAACCACAACCGCAACCGCTGTCTCGACTGCGGCTACGAGAATGCCGATGCCAACCTGGAGGTTTGTCCAAAGTGCGGCAGCCACCACATCGACAAGCTTCAGCGCATCACCGGCTACCTGGTAGGTACCACCGACCGCTGGAACAGTGGCAAGCTGGCAGAGCTCCACGACCGTGTTACCCATATTGGAAAGTAGGATACATTGAACTTTGAACTTGGAACTTTGAACTTTATGATATGCTGTTTCTCAAACAACTTCTACTAATCATAAAGCTCAAAGTTCAAAGCTCAAAGTTCAAAGTTCAAAGTTCAAAGTTCAAAGTAAAATGATCAGCGTATTGAGCGTAGTACATGATACGATGGTAGATGGTCCGGGCTTCCGCACATCCATATATTGTGCCGGCTGCCCGAACCACTGTCCGGAGTGTCATAATCCCCAGTCATGGGACATCAACCATGGCACGATGACGTCTACCGAGGAGCTGATGAAGGAAATCATGGACGATCCCTTCGCCAACGTCACCTTCTCGGGCGGCGACCCGATGTATCAGGCAGAGGGTTTTGCCGAACTGGCACGAGCCATCCGCCAGCAGAGCGACAAGACCATCTGGTGCTTCACGGGCTTTCTCTTCGAGAACCTGGTGAAGAATCCGGCTCAGCTTGAACTCCTGAAGCTGATAGACGTACTGGTAGACGGTCCTTACCAGAAGGACAAGCGCGATACCGACCTCTTCTTCCGGGGCAGCAGCAACCAGCGCATCATCAATGTAAAGAAATCCCTGCAGGAAGGCAAGGTAGTAGAAATACATCTCACAAAAGAAAATCCGAATCCCGTGCTCTGATTCCCAAAAGCACGAGATTCGGATTCTTTTTTTATTCCTTGATTTTCTCCGCCAGCATCTTCCACTCTTCTTCCGAGAGATACGACTTGAGTTCCCTGACCAGTTGCCGGATATAGTCGCGGTCCCAGTCCTCTTCATGGCAGAAGTGATCCTCATAGAAGAGCAGGTCTACATCTATCAGAATCTCCCCACGCCTGCTGCGGGCAACGGTGCGCCCACATCTCCGCTCCACATCCCGGAACGCCTGCAGCACACGGTCCTCAACCACATGGACATACGTCGCCCCAACCGTATTGAGAAACGGTTTGGAATGAGGCATGCCGATGGGTTTGGTCCACATGTCAGGGCTGAACCTGATGTCTTCAAAGGCATTCTCCAGCTGACTTTTGGCCATAGCCACATGATTCTTCTGATTCTCGTTGGAACCCACTGCAAAGATGATCAGTATTTTCTTCTTGAAATTAAGCATTTTCTCTTCATTTTTGCTGCCGGGAGCTACGAAAGAACGGTTCCCCGAATTGCCGAAGGCAGCCAATTAATATAATTCTTATGCAAAGATAGTGAAAATACTTAAATAAATGATGGTTTTATTCCTTTTTTTATTATTTTTGCACTATGAATCGAATAAAAACATATTTTCTGGCCTTTTTGCTATCAACCTGCGCACTCTCTTCGGGCGCACAGATGAAATGGAATCAGACCTACCAGACATACATCAACCAGTATAAGGACCTGGCCATCGAACAGATGCTACGTTACCGCATACCTGCCAGCATCACCCTAGCACAGGGACTCTTTGAGAGTGCTGCCGGAAGGAGCGACCTCGTGAGGCAGGGCAACAACCACTTCGGCATCAAATGCCACGACTGGACCGGTCCTACACAGTATCATGACGACGATGCCCGGGGCGAATGCTTCAGAGTATACCGTGACGCAAGAGACAGCTACGAAGACCATAGCAAGTTTCTTGCAAGACAGCCACGCTATTCCCGCCTGTTCCAGCTCTCGCAGACCGACTACAAGGGTTGGGCGAGAGGACTGAAGGCCTGCGGCTATGCCACCAATCCGCAGTATGCCAACAAGCTGGTACAGATTATCGAGCTCTACAAGCTCTTCGACTACGACAAGGCAAAGCGCTACGACCGCTTCATGGCAAGCCACAGCGGCACCGACCAGCCTATCAACGGTCAGGGGCTGCTCCACCCTATCCACCTGTTCAACGACAACTACTATCTCTATGCCCGCGAGGGAGATACCTTCAAGGCATTGGGCAAGGAAGTGGGCATCAGCTGGAGAAAACTGGCCAGATACAACGAGCGCGACAAGCACGACGTGCTGAAGAAGGGCGACATCATCTATCTGAAGAAGAAGCGCAAGAAGGCGCCTAAGCAATACAAGCGTCGTCCGCACGTGGTTCAGCCGGGAGAAAGCATGTACACCATCTCGCAGAAGTATGGCATGCGCATGAAGTATCTCTACAAGAAGAACCATCTCCCTGCCGACTACAAGCTCAGAATAGGCGACAGGCTGAGAGTGAGATAGTTTTTGGTGAAATGTGAATGTGAATGTGAATTTCAAATGAAAAGACAATGAAGAAAATGATATTATCCCTCGCCACCATGGCGATGCTGCTGGCGCCCAGCACAATCCAGGCGCAGAACTTTGACGATTATTTCGTAGACAAGACTCTGCGAGTAGACTATACCTTTGCCGGCAACAAGAAGACACAGATGATTGCCGTAGACCAGCTGAACGTGATGCCACGATGGTATGGCAAGCACCAGCGACTGGCTGAACTGCCCGTAGAGGGCAACGGACAGATTACCGTCCGCGACCATCGCACGGGCAAGGTCATCTACCGCAACTCCTTCTCTACCCTCTTCCAGGAATGGCTCTCCTACCCGGAATCAGAGAAGAATACACAGAGTTTCGAAAACGTATTCCTCGTACCGATGCCAAAGGATACGGTAGACATCACCGTAGACCTGCGCAACAACCGACGCGAGGTGATGACATCGCTCACCCATCAGGTGGCTCCAAAGGACATCCTCATCCATCAGATGGGCAACCAGCCTACTCCTTACGAAACCCTGCAGCAGGCTGCCGATACCACCAAGTGTATCCACATCGCCTACGTGGCTGAGGGCTACACCGAGGCAGAAATGCCTGTCTTCCTGAAGGATGCCAGAGAGGCTACGGAGGCCATCTTCGCCCACGAGCCGTTCAAGAGCATGAGAGACCGCTTCAACATCGTTGCCGTGAAGTCGCCATCCCAGGAGAGCGGACCTAGTATCCCATCCAAGGGCATCTGGCACAAGACGGCACTCAGCTCCCATTTCGATACCTTCTACAGCGACCGATACCTGACCACCCTGCATCTGAAGGACCTGCACAACTGGCTGGCTGGTACGCCATACGAGCACATCATCGTCCTCGTGAATTCAGACAAATACGGTGGCGGCGGCATCCTCAACTCCTACAACCTCACCACCTGCCACCAGAAGTGGTTCAAGCCGGTAGTGGTACACGAGTTCGGCCATTCGTTTGCCGGTCTTGCCGATGAGTATGCCTACGAGTCAGAGCAGATTCCGATGTATCCACACGATGTGGAGCCATGGGAGAAGAACATCACCACCCTTGCCGACTTCCACGGAAAATGGGAGAACATGATCAAGAAGGGCACCAAGGTTCCTACTCCATTGTCAAAGAACGAGAAGGTGGCAAAGACCAAGGTGGGCGTCTTCGAGGGTGCCGGATACAGTCCTAAGGGCGTATACCGTGGCGTTCAGGACTGCCGCATGCGCATCAACGAGACTCCGGAGTTCTGCGCCGTTTGCCAGGATGCATTGAAGCAGATCATCGATTTCTATACGAAGTAGTATGAGCGGTTAAAAAAACCTATAATAGAACAACTTATGAAAGAGAAAGAATTAAAGATCCAATACCAGATAGCTGAGCTCTCGGAGTTGAGCGAAACAGAGCAGGAGTTGGTGAAGAAGGCGATGGACGCTACGAATCACGCCTATGCCAACTACAGTCATTTCTACGTAGGTGCAGCCTGTCTTCTTGCCGACGGCAAGATGGTGATAGGAGCCAATCAGGAGAATGCGGCATTCCCATCGGGACTATGTGCCGAGCGCAGTGCCATCTTTGGTGCGCAGAGCTACTATCCTGAGCTGGCGATTACCACCTTGGCGATAGCTGCCCGCAATGAGAATGGTTTCCTCAAGTCGCCTATTTCGCCCTGCGGTGCCTGCCGTCAGGTGATATTGGAGATGGAAGACCGCTATCAGCAGCCCGTCCGCATCCTGCTCTATGGCGAGAATGGCATCTTCTGCTTCCACAGCATCAAGGACCTCCTCCCCTTCTCTTTCGTGGATGCGAATATGAAGGAATAAAGGGAATTCATCATCAACAAAACTCCCGCTAGGCAATCGGAAAAGCCTAGCGGGAGTTTCTGTCTTATTTCAATCCTCCTATCATGTGGCGAATCTGAGCGATTCTTGCCTTTTCATTGGGAGTGTTCCTATACTTTAAATATCCTTCCAGGGAAAGCTCGAAACATTCCTTCGCCTTCTTCCTTTCTTCATTGGAAGCCTCCGAACCTTCTGCCGCAAAGAGATGGCAGAAGCCCATGCGATAATAGGCATCAGGCTTCTCATTATCCCTGCAGAGCGGCAACATTTTCTCGTAAAGCGGCAAGGCACGGGCATACTGCTGGAGCGCAAAATTGCTCTCCGCATCCATCCAGTAATAGAGCGAAAGCTCATGGAGAGCCAAACCCTGCAACAACGGAATCACCTCATCAAAAAGCCGGATGGCTTCGGCATACTCCCACTCATAATACAGGCACACCGCCAGATAAGCCCGGTAGCGGGGATTCAGCTTATAACGCCTGTTGAGCGGCTGGAGCAACACCAGGCACTCATGAAACTTCTCGGAAGCGAAGTAATCCAATGCCCTCGCCAGCTGCTCGGCATCCTCCTTCCTATCCCCCTTCTTCACTTGAAAGGAAGCGCTTTCTTCTATCTTTTTCGAGTGCTCCAAGGATGGGCTGAAAGCACAAAAGCTCCTACCCCCAGAAAGGGCTAAAGTTTCCACCCCCGGCATTGAACAATCAGACATTGAACAATCCGGCTTTGAACAATCCGGCTTTGAACAATCCGACATTGCCCAACCCGCCATTGAACACCCCGGAAAACTCCCCCAGACAAGCAGGCTACCAACCAATACCCTAAACTTCATTTACTCCTCCTCCCCATTCTCAAACTCCGACTCATAGCAGCCGGCATCAGGCGTCTCCTTTCTCCTCAATCCATTCCTGTCAACAGGCAATGAGGTGGCTGCATCAGCCTTTCCTATCGCTGCCGACTCCTTGCGAAGACGGAAATCATACTTCAGATTATCGGTATCGAACAGCACGAAATGCTTCTCGCCATACATCGTGGTATCCTTCACATCCTCATAGACGACATGAGTAAACTTCAGACTGTCGTCCCCCTGCATCTTCTCCGTGCGCAACACGCAATGGTCGAAGAGGAAATTGAAGGCATCCTCCTCTTTCGGAGCCTCCCAAACCACCTCATCATCATGATAACCCGTTACGAGCGAATTTCTCACCTCGAAACGAGGCAGCGGAGAGGCAAAACCGATGGCCGACTCCCTGCGCCCGTCAAACGGATAGAACTGGGCTATGGTGCAGCCGTTTACCTCAACATCTCCACCCTCTACATAGAGCGGATGCTTCAAGCAATTGGTTATCTGTGAGTTAAAAATCTGCACTTTGGCAGAATCAACCCTCACTCCGTAGCCCTGACTGTTATGAACCGTAGCATTCTCGATGAGCAGCTTCTGCTTCGTAGCATCGCCCGGTTCTATCATCACAGCATCGTAGGCACTATGAATATCAGCAAACGAAATCCTGCAGTCATGAGCCGAAGACATCAGTCTGATTCCCTGCCATTGTCCCGGCGTGCGGTCATAAGGCAGATAATCGAACATGTGGTCCAGTCGGTCGCCCCGCATCACCACTTCCCTGTCCTTCTCGCCCTCAATCTTCAGCGAACCGAACACCTGCAAGCCCGCATTCTCGTGGAAATAGAGTTGGGTGCCCGGAGCAATGGTCAGCGTAGCAGCCGAATCAACCCTGATGCCGCCATAAACCACTACCGGCAGCGTGCTCTCCAGAAGCTTGTCTTCCTTCACCTCGAGCGAATTGAGTTTCATCGCATCCCATGAAAACGCCCTCAGATTCACCTTCTGCTCCACGCCGCTTTCCAGCACAAATACCAGGTTATCGCTCACCAGCTGCGGCTCTTCGCTGTTCTGCATCGCCGAAGTCAGCTCTACAAACACGCGTATGCTGTCACCCTTCCTGATCTCCACATTCTGCGTCTGGAATCCCGCTTCGCTGCCCAGATAAGATCCGTCAACATTCACCCTATAACCCTTCTGGTTACCATTTTCCAGACGCACCGACTGGCAGCGCAGGCCCTTGCCCGTACGGTTGTAAACCCAGAAGCTTCGGGTAGGCGTAGGCACATTCGAGAAGGTGGTGTCCATCTTCAGCGTATCTACCGAAAACGACAGCACATCTCCCCTCGACGTTGAGAAACTCTCATCGTCGGCACAACTGGCAAGCAGGGCGCTCATCGCCATCCCTACACCCATTATATACAAAAATCCCTTTTTCCGTTTCATATCTATAAAAACGGAAAAAGGGAAATATTATTGTATCTGATTCTACATAAACAGGGCAAAGATAGAGGCACCCACAACCGTCAGCATTAATAAATTACGCTTATATCAAATTGTTTTCGTTTCAATTCTTTTAGCCAAGATTTTTACGACCAAAATTATTTTTCATAAATTTTCAGGGTGTTTTTGTTAGCATAAAAATCGACCCCAAATTTTTATGGGGGCTCATATATGAATTAAAACACATACAAGAACCGCCCCCACTATCATGTCAGCAATCGCAAACATCAAGCATTGATAACGCCATTTTTTTATATTGATGTCACGTATGCTTTCGAAGTACTCAAAATAGCAATGGTCATATTTTGATATGGACATAATATAAAGCGACAAACAAAATAATATCAATACAATATAGCAGGCCATTATTTTGTGCCCTAGAAAGAGGCTAACTAAAACCATAAACAACAAGGCTATAGGTGCAGAAAGAACACCAATTATAGCGATTGAATGATTGTTAGCCACCCATAGCGAATCACGTCTTAATCGTTTTTTATCATTATGCCCTAGTATGTTTTTACCAAATGTTATCTTTGCGTCTATTGCCAAATCCCATTGGGAAAGCATATCGCTTATAACATAATTTAGAATATTGTAATAATATACAAATGTTCCCAGGTAATTTCTTTTCTTCATATTTTAATTATTATTTATAGTACTGCCGTTTATTAGACAGCGTTTAATATTAATTTAAGAATATAATTCAGAACAAGGAGAAAAAGGTATAAGCCTCTCTCTGCCTTGCTCTGGCTTGCTGTTAGCAAGACCTTTTGTTTTGGTCACAGCATTGCTCCTCCGATGAGTGCCCCTTTCCATATGGGCTTGTCTGACATAGTTGCATTCATGGCACCCATCATTGCGTCCATTGCAGTTATTGCGATAAAATCGTCAAGGACAAATACATTACCACTCGGGTCGGCATATTTGAGAGGATTATTCAGACAATAACTATAGCTGTTATAATTCTGGCTGTTGCCTCCTTCCTGTACGTATTTGTCGGGACTCAGAAATCTGCCGAGTACCGGATCATAGACACGCCCATTCATATTTATGAGGCAGAACTCGTTCAGCATCTCATGACTTCCATAACCCCTGATAAGGCCGATAGTATTGACTGATACTGTTTGCTTACCCCATGCATCATACTCTGCTGAGAATACCTTACTGCCGTTTTCATCAATAACAGACAATATACTACCTAAGTTGTCCTTAAACGACTGATATGCATGGACAGTTCCATTCTGTCGGATAACAATGACATCACCATCCAGATAATAGAATTTGCGAGCATCCCTATATAGCCAATGCCTCATCGCCTGTAGAAAAATGGGGCGAGATGATAAAGACAATAGGTGGCGTGCATGTACGTTTGACTAAGGAACAGGCTGCTGCTCTTGCCGAAATTCATAAGTTCTCAGGCATTCCTACCTATTTTGTTGTAAATAAGGAAGGAAAGATAACCTATCAGAAGACAAGCTTTCCTGGAGTGGAAACGTTAAGGGAGCAACTGGTATCTGTCATGCGTTAACATTCGGTCCTGAACAGTTGAGATACCGTTTATGTATGGTTGAAATTGCCCTTTCTGGCAGTTTCAACCATACAGATCGAATTATTTAACAGGTACAAAACGACTAACCTCGCCCAACTTGTTTTGCATAACGAGCGTATCCTTGCGAAATGAGATGTGTTGTACGATAGTGTTCCCCCAATAGTCTAGGGACATACTATCACCTGCAAACTTATAAGATATCGCCACAATAGGATCTTCATCAATATAATACAAACTATCCTTGTCGATTTGGAATACAGCAACCTTATCATCACTTGCTGCCCAAGTCCCAAACAATCGGGACTGAAGACTATGCTGAGGCGAAGATGCCATGCAAGACAGCATAATAAAAACTACTATTGAAATAATATATATATTTTTCATATTTGAATATCATATGTAATATATAACTTAATTGTTGAATATAGTATAATTGTGTAGTCTCTTTTTTAAATGAGACTATAAATTTTTGATTCTATAATTAGTACTGCCGTTTATTATAAACCCAGAAGCTTCGGGTAGGCGTAGGCACATTCGAGAAGGTGGTGTCCATCTTCAGCGTATCTACCGAAAACGACAGCACATCTCCCCTCGACGTTGAGAAACTCTCATCGTCGGCACAACTGGCAAGCAGGGCGCTCATCGCCATCCCTACACCCATTATATACAAAAATCCCTTTTTCCGTTTCATATCTATAAAAACGGAAAAAGGGAATTATTATTGCATTCTGCTTTTTACTATTATTGCCTACATTCAATTATGCAGCCTTGCAGAAAGCCATCCGCAACATAAACCGTTACATGAACAGGGCAAAGATAGAGGCACCCACAACCGTCATCACACCGCAGACCACGATGCTCAGACTGCTCATGGCACCCTCGATGGTACCCATCTCCATCGCCTTGGCAGTACCCAGTGCATGGGCAGAACAGCCAATGGCGATACCCTTGGCTATCGGTTCCTGGATGCGCAACAGCTTGAGGAACTTCTCGGCAAAGATATTGCCCAGCACACCCGTAACGATGATAACTACTACAGACACAGCCACATGGCCGCCCAACTCCTCAGACACGCCGATACCTATCGCCGTAGTGATGCTCTTAGGCAGGAAGGTGACGTAAGAGGCATGGTCGAAATGGAAAAGCAGGGCAAGCAGCAATACGGAGCACAAGCTGGCAAGGACACCCGACACGATGCCTGCCACAACAGCCCGATAGTTCTTCTTGAGCAATTCTACCTGCTGATACAGAGGAACAGCCAGACAGATGGTGGCTGGAGTAAGCAGATAGCTGATCATATTGGCACCGGAAGAATAGGTCTTGTAGTCTACACCCGTAAGGAGCAACACGCAGATTACCAACACGATAGCGATGAGCAGGGGATTCATCAGCGACCACCCCGTCTTCATCTTCAGCAGCATACCGATGCCGTATGATGCCAGACTGATCAAGACTCCGAAGAACACGGAATCCTGGAAAAGCGAAATAGAACTCATCATCATTTCTTTGCCTCCTTTTCTGTCTTGTTTTCTGAAACTTCTACACTTGCAAGGCTTTCAGCAGTCTTCTCCTGCTGCGCCTTCATCCGGTTCTTGCGGATTACCATCTGTGTAATCCATCCCGAAACACCCATCACGATGAAGGTGCTCACCACCGTCACAATGATATACTGCAGCCACGAATTGCCTATCGCCTGCCAGGAATCGATGAGCCCCACGGCAGCAGGGATAAACATCACCGGCATGACGGCAATCAGAAAGCTGCTCGTCTCACGAATATCCTTCACCTTAATCCATTTCAGCTCCAATGCCGCAAAAAGCAAGATGATGCCATAGATACTGGCAGGAATCGGCAACGGCAGCAGGAAATGGAGCAGTTCTCCCGCAAAAGAGAACGCTATGATTATCAAAAATTGAATTAAAAACTTCATCCTGAATTACTTTTTACTTTGAACCTTGAACTTTGAGCTTTGAACTTTGAACCTTGAACTTTATGATTACCCATGCCCCCCTGAGCCACCGTTGAATCCGATTCCATCGGATTCCCTCCCCAGGAAAGGCCAGCAGGAAGCCCAAAAGCAAACCTCTCTTTTACAACAACCCTATATACTGTTCAATGATGCTGGCAGTCTTTTCTGTCCCCAGGCGCACGGTATCGAGGCAGATGTCATAGTCATCGGCATTGCCCCAGGTAAGCCCGGTATAATACTTATGATAGGCGATGCGGCAGTCATCCGCATGCTCCACGAACTCCTCAGCCTCCAGTCTTCCCAGACCTTCCTCATGGCGGATATTCGCAATGCGCTCCTCAAGATTGCCCTTCAGGAACACCGAAACAAGATCCTTACGGTCGCGGAAGATATAATTGCCGCAACGGCCGATGATGATGCAGTTCTCCTGCCCAATCATATCCGTCAATACCTGAATCGGCTTTTCGGTAAGCGCCTTCTGAGGCTCACCCAGGGAAGACATGGCAAAGAGCAGCTCGTCTACCGGACGCTCATCAAAGAACGACTCCATCTCATCAAGCACCCCATGCTCCCGTGCCATATCCATCAAAGTCTTACGGGTATAGAAAGGGATGCCATAATGTTCAGCCAGCAACTTGCCCACATGAACAGCGCCACATCCACATTGGCGCGCAATCGTAATAATCATAACTCTAAAACTATTAAACTAAAACCTATATATACCAAGAAAGCTAAGAAGATTTGACTCTTCTTAGCTTTCTCGAAGTCGGGGCGACAGGATTCGAACCTGCGACCACCTGTTCCCAAAACAGGAGCGCTACCGGGCTGCGCTACACCCCGCTAACAATAGAAGCGATAACCAGAAGCAATGATTTGAAGTCGGGGCGACAGGATTCGAACCTGCGACCACCTGTTCCCAAAACAGGAGCGCT
>ERZ1673741.1029-NODE-1029-length-25290-cov-8.144363_pt1:2500-25290 | contig 25290 bp, 21 predicted proteins | sample MGYA00580209_ERZ1673741 | MGnify/ENA primary metagenome ERZ1673741 (study PRJEB41218, sample SAMN15661754) | gut metagenome | host: Homo sapiens | place: Canada: London | collected 2015-08-20/2019-03-30 | study: EMG produced TPA metagenomics assembly... | reverse complement strand
AAGCTGGCTGTCGGTCAGGAGGTAAGCATCCCAGGTCTGCTTATCCACGCGCGTGGAATCATAGTAGTACCAAACCGGAGCCTCGGCGGTCCCGATGTTGACCATCGACCAGTAGTGCGAGTTGGATTTTCCGCTGTCCGGCGCCTTGAAGATGTCCTTGTTCTCAATGCCGAGCCGCTCAAAGAACGCCTTGGAGAGCGAGAAATAGGTGAAGCAGTCGCCAGCCTTCTTGGTCAGCGCATCATACGCCCCGCGAACCCAGTCGCCCTTGTCGGAAGTTCCTTGGTAGGAAATAGTCTTCCGGTCGTGAACGTATTCCCAAATCAGCTGGACCTGTGTGGATTTCGGCTGACCCGCAAGCCCCAGACTTTCAATCAGCGGGTCCAGCTTCTCCCAAAGCATCTCCTCGGTGATCTTGTTGTCATAAACATGCACTTTGGTCTCTGCCGTGGTGTGCTTGCCGGTGCGGTCGGTTGCCGTGTATACAACAGGATACTCCCCCACCGCCGATGTGTTGACCTTGGAATCGTCGATGACCAGATCAATCTTCCCGTCGCAGTCGTCGGTCACCGTAATGCCGTCCCGGTATGCAACCGCATCACCGATGTAAACGGCAATGACATGCACGCCGGAGATTACCGGCGCCTCCTTGTCAACCGTCACGTTCAGCGAAGCCGTCTTCTTGACGGTCTTCCCTTTCGCAGTGCGGTAGACCAGCGCCACCGTGTAGGTCTTGGTCATCATGGTCTTGGGGAACGGTGTTTCGTCTGCAAACGAGACCGACGCGCCCTCCGGCAAATCGGGATAGAAATCCTCGGCAGTGGGCCAATCGGTGCCGAACGCCCAGCGCAGCTCCCGAGGCTCGGAAACCATTTCGCTGCTGCAGCCCGACAGCAGGCATAGGAGCGCCGCCGCGAGAACCGACAGAACAATCCATTTTTTCACGGTCAACACCCCTTCCTTTTCTTATCAGAACCGCTTTCCCTTTGCCATGCAAAATCCGCAGGACTTTCGCCTATCTTTTTTCAGCCCGCTTTGCTGAAAAGAATGCACGCAGCGGAGCAAGACATTCTGCCTCCAGCACCCCGCCCAGCACCTCCGGGCGCGCCTCCAGCGGATACGCCGTCAGATCAAGCAGGCTCCCAAAGGCGCCCGCGCGCGGGTCCTTTGCGCCGTATACCACACGTCCCACACGCGCCGCAATCAGCGCCCCCGCGCACATCGGGCAGGGTTCCAGCGTGACATACAGCGTGCAGTCGGTAAAAAAGCGGTCCGTGCGCCCGCCAGCCGCAGCGCGTAATACTTCCACCTCGGCATGGGACAGCGGGTCGTTGGTCTCCTCCCGGCGGTTGTGGGCAGCGGCAAGAAGCCTGCCCGTGCCGTCCACCAGGATCGCGCCGACCGGAATCTCACCGCACAACGCGCCGCGCTGCGCCTCGGCAAGCGCCGCGCGCATGCCCGCTTCTGCTTCCCGGGCAATCATGCCAGACTCCCGATGACCATCAGCATCAGCGCGGTCAGGACCGCCAGCACCGCGCAGGCAATCAGGAACACGCCGAATGGCGAAGCGACCAGCAGCCGCGCTGCACGCGCCGGTGCGACCGGATGCTCTGCATAAGCCTCCGACACCGGCAGGGAGCGCCCGAACGCGCCGTCCTGCAGGTCCGGCTTGCGCGAGACCCGAACGGTCAGCACCACGATTGAGAGGATACCAAGGAGGAACAGCACCGCATCCAGAATCAGCACGGCAACCGTCCCATTCTTCTCCCCCAACCGCTGCAGCAGGACCGTTGAGAGCAGCGAGGATGCATTGTTGAGCAGGTGCAGGACCACACCGTTCCAGATGCTGCCGGTCTTCTCATAAATCACGCCCAGCAGAATGCCCGCGCAAAAGGCGTACAGGAACTGCGCCAGATTCTGGTGCATCAGCCCGAATGCCAGCGCGCTGACCAGCACCGCCGTACCGCGCCCGAACGGCAGCAGATTGGTTAAGATTGCGCCGCGGAACAAAAACTCCTCGCAGAATGCCGGAACAACCGCCAGAACGATGAAGGAGAGCACCAGGTCCAGGTTGGACATGCTGCCGCCCGTTGACGGCAGAACCGATTCGATGCCGCTGTTCAGGTCAAAGATGCTGACCAATCCCGCGTTGATATAGGATTGCGCCAGAATCATCGTAATGCCGCCCAGCACAATCAGGGGCAGGCAGCGGGAGACCGGCTCTGCGGCGCGCATCGGCTGCCAGGGCAGCTTTGCCCCCCGGAGGAACGCGCGCATGATGGGCACCGGACACATGAACACGGCAAGGTACAGCGCGCCGTAAATCAGCTGGTAGGTCACCTTTGCGGCGGTGTCCGAGAGCGGCAATGCATCCAGGGCAATCTGCAATGTCCCAACGGCAAGCGACATCAGCAAGAGGAAGAGCAGGAAAAATAACAGCCCGATTCCGAGCGCGTTCACAACCCGGCGGTAATAGGCTTCATTGGTTGTCAGCTGCTGCATTTGCGTCTGTGCTCCTTTCTTTCTTGGATATTCTCTATTGTACCACAAACCCGGCGATTTGTAAAGCCTTTTTCTACCGTTTTCCGAGAAAAAATCAGGACCGAGCGGTTGCTCAGCCCTGATTTTGGTTTCTCTTATTTTCTCATGTCGCTGCCAACGCCAGCCAGACCCTCGAAATCCTTCCGGAAGGCAACAACCGCCGCGTCAACCGTGGGGTTGTTTACCATTTTCCAGATGACATCCGGCTGGATGGTTGCCGCATCGATGCCCGCAGCCGCCAGCGCCATTACCTGACCGACATTCTTGAAGCTCGCCGCCAGAACCTGCGTCCGGTAGCCGCCTGCGCGCAGGAGCGTCTGAATCTGCTTGGTCACCTCCACACCGTCCGCGTCGGTGTCATAGATGCGGTTGACATACGGCGCTACGTAATCCGCGCCAGCCTGTGCGGCAAGATATGCCTGCGCGGCGGTGTAGATTGCGGTTGCCGTGATGTTGTAGCCGTCTGCCTTCAGCGCCTTGATGACCTTCAGCCCGGTCTTGGTCACCGGGACCTTAATATAGGTGTTCTTTCCCAGTGCATCGGTGATCGATTTTGCCTCCTGCAGCATGGTGTCGCAGTCGCCGGAAATTACCTGCACGTGCAGGTCTGCGTCTTTGCCGATGAAGGCGCGGATTTTGCCGAGCACCTCATAGGGTGCCACACCGGATTTTGCCAGAATGCTGGGGTTGGTGGTCACACCGTCGCAGGCAAGATGCTCGTAGCTGTCCTGCAGCTGCGCGAGATCTGCCGAATCCACAATAAACTTCATGTTTCTGCCCTCTTATCTCTGCTGCTGAAGCGTGTAGTGAACGTCAAACGCCTTTTCCTCGTCGGTGAACTTGTGCAGGGTGTTGATCACCTCGCCGTTGTTCCACTTGCGGTCCTCCACATCTTCGGTCGTGCCCATGACCGTGATGTTCAGCTGGCGATGACGCGCGCGAACCTGGTCCCAGTCAACGAAATAGATGTGCGCGAACTCGCCGCCGTCCAAAACGCCGTCCTTAATGGTCATCGTCTCGCTTCTGCCGAAGAAGACCGAGCGCAGGTGCCCGTCGGTGTTCATGCTGGTGAAGTCGCCGGGCTCGTCAACGTATCTGCCGAACTGCGCATGAATCGGTCCGGGATGGCGGTACTGATGCTCCTCCCGGAAATCCGGAACCAGCTTGCGCATGATGTCCAGCAGGTCGTGCTGCAGGAACTCCAGATCGAACGAATCAATGTCGTGCGAGCACTCCTGCACCATGACCGAGCAGGTGGTGTGATGCGACGCAATGCAAACCGTGCCGTTCTTCACGCCGGATGCCTTGACGATCTCAATCACTTCCTTCGAAACATCGTGGAACGTGGGAATCCATCCCCGAGACTGCAGCTCCAATTCCTTCTGATAAACCTTAAATTCCATTTTCTTATCTCCTTTAATAAATCGAACTCCAAAAAAATTTTTCCTTATTCAAGTTCTTGGGGTCCAGGGGGCTTCTCCGAAAGAAGCCCCCTGGCGGGGTTTGGGGCAGTGCCCCAAGGTCTTAGCCCCAAGGTCTTACCCATTCAGCCGCTTTCCGACAGCGCCGTGGGGGTGAATGATGGCAAACTCTTCGTTGCGGAACCCGGTGTACTCCAGAACAGCCGTCTGAAGCGCATCGAAGACCGCGCAGGTCACGGCAAAACTGGTCGTCCCCTGGCAGTTGTAGGGGTCGCACTCACGCGTAACCTTGATTGCAAGCACAATGTCGGACTTCTCAGCCAAGGGAGAGGACAGGTTTTCGGTCACCCCGATAACCGTAATCCCCTTGCGGCGGCAGATGTCGGCAATCGGCATCAGCTCGTCGGTCTTGCCCCCGCGCGATGCCAGCAGCATCACGTCGCCGGACTGCAGAAAGCCCATGCCGCCGTGTACCGCTTCGGCAGGAGAGAGAAACCGCGCAGGACGCTCAATGCAGCACATCAGGTGCGCAAAGTGCCGGCAGGCAATGCCGGTGTGCCCGCAGCCCGCAGCCGCAATGCGCGGCGCCTTTGCAAGCGCTTCAACCGCGCGGGTAAATGCGGAGGGGTCCAGCACCTTCGCCGTCTCGGCAAGCGACTCCGCTTCAATCGAGAAGGACCGCATCGCGTCGTTCAAAATGCCCTCTTCCATCTTACAGAATCCTCTTCAAAGCATCCAGAACACCCGAAATATCGGTGTCCGAATAGATCAGCGCCGCGTGGTGAATGCCGCCCGCACGGCTGTAGGTCTCCAGAAATTCCGGCAGCGGCATGTCGGGACGGAACCAGCCGGACACAATGTCGTTCTGCTTGTTGTCGCGCGGCGTGTAAAGCATGGTGCCGGTAGCCGAGAACAGTCCGTAGCCCTCTGCCTGCGGATTCAGGCTGAGGTAGGTCACCTTTCCGGGGCGGAACGGAGAGAGCAGGATGGCGGGGTTGGACGCATCGCCGAAGCTGAATTCCTTCTCGCTCATCACCGGCTTTGCTTCCGGAACGGAAAGACCGACATTGTATTCTCCCATATGGCTCATAAAGAGCGAGCCGTCCTTCCAGTCGGGGCAGAAGATCTCGGTAAAGGAAACTTCGTCAAAGGCTTCCATCAGCGCCGAAACGAACGCGGCGGTCAGCACATCGCCTTCCCCTGCGTAACCGATTCCGCGCTCCATGGCAAGGCTTGCCTCGGCAAACGGCATGGTCGGGAAAGAGGTCCCGTTCCGCGCCGCTTTGAAATTCATGCTGAACGCATCCAGCTTTTTGTCTGCCAGCCACTTGCGCACCGCAAGGGAAACGCGCGTGGAAAAGTCGTAGACTTCGCGCGGGACCTTCATCTCAAACCGCTCGGAATTGGCGGCATACTCCGCGTCGATTTCTTCCTGCGTTACGGAATCAAGGTAGGTGTAGTCCTGCAGGTCATACGGAACGACCTCCAGACCGATCGTCTCACGCAGCGTTTCAAACGGGATACCGAAATCTCCCATGCCGACAAACGGATCCCCCACAATGCCGACGCGGGCTTTTGACAGCTTGTGACGAATGACGGCTGCCTTTGCAAAATCGGTCACTCTGCGGCAGAGCGACGGATACTCCGGGTTCTTCTCGTTGAGGAAGCCCGCAACCACCTCAAACTGCCGTCCTCTGCGGCAAAGCAGATTGGAGAGGTCCATCACGCCCTGTACGCCGTGGTTGTAGAGCATCCCCTCGGTGTAGGAATACGGCTTGAATTCGTAATCGTAGGTCGTATCCAGCATCAGCAGCGGGAGATTGGTCGAGCAAAGCGCATCAATGGATTCCAAAGAGGGCGAATACGCCGCGTGCAGGGTAATAATCAGGTCGACATCGGCATCGGTAAAGCTCTTTACCGCCGCTTCGAACTCCGGCTTCACCCGGCAGACCGGCGCTTTGACCAGCTCCAGCCCCATAGCCTCCAAGCGCTCGGAAACCTCCGCAACATGGCGGTCAACGGTCTTGCGCATGAACGGCGTGCTTTCGTCATAGGTCAGAATATAAAGCGGGAGAAACCCGACTTTCGGTTTTCTTTTCATCGTTTATCCCTCATTCCCCGATGACCATCACCTGCACGGTGCGTTCCCGCGCGCGGGTCTGGTCAAAATCGATAAAGTAAATGAACCCGAACTCCCCAAGATCCATCTGTCCGTCCTCCACAACAATCGTCTGGCTTCTGCCGATGATGGAGGAGCGCAGATGCGCGTCGGTGTTGTGGCAGCCGCGATTGTCCTCGCCGTGCTCCTCGGCAAAGACCAGCGCCTTGTGCCCCGGATGGAGATACATGCCCTCGCTCCGCTGGGTCGGAATGATGTTCTCCATCACGTTGACCAGATCCTGCTGAAGCGTCTCCAGCCCGGTCATCGACATGTCAAACGCGCATTCCTGCGTGATGACGCTGCAGGTCGTGTGATGGGAATAGACCACCACAATGCCGTTCTGAATGCCGGACTCGCGCAGGGCTTCCTTTGCCTGCTCGGTGACGTTGTGGAAGGTGCAGACCTTGTCGTTTGACTGCACTTTGTACTTTTTCCGGAATACCATTTCAGTTCTTTCCTTTCTTCAGATCGTCAGCCGCGCGGCGCGTGGCAGCGATGAGCTCGTCAATCTTTGCCAGCGGGTCGGCGGCGTTCATGATGCCCGATGCCGCACCGGCAGCCTCGGAGCCAGCCATGATGAAATCGTAGACCTGCTGACCGTTCGTAATTCCGGCAGCCTGCTCGACCAGAATCGAGGGGTCAATTGCCTTGATGGCATCAATGCAATCCTTAACATAGGACATGCCGCTGACGGCACCGCCGCTCCCGCCGATCAGTTCGGAAGGCTCGGGGTTGATGATGTCCGGGTGCAGCTCGGCAATCGCCTTTGCCTCGGCAACCGTGTCGGCGCAGGCAAACACCAGCATATCCAGCCCGTGCGCGCGGTCAATCGTCTTCTTGATCTGCGGCAGGGACATCGGCTTTTCGCAATGGTTGACCACCACACCGGCAGCACCGGCATCCTTCAGCGCCTCCGGTAGAATATCCGCCATGCCGCGCCCGGGCTGCAGGGTGTCCATGTAGGGTGCCAGAACAATCAGATGCTTGGTGTTCTCCACCACGCGCCGCAGCTCAACCGGCGTTGTGATGAACAGGACGTCGATGTCGTATTTCTCCGCCGCACGGTCAGCCGCCAGCGCGTATTCCAACACCTTGTCGCCCCAGATGTAGTTCTTGGTCCCGATTTCAAAATACGGGGTCCGGATGGTTCTTTTCATAGTTCTCCCTCACTTTTCCCGCAGCCGCCGGTCAATTCCCGGTATCGGCTGTATTTTTCGTTGTAGAATGCAACACCGTCGGTGTCCGGCGTGTCAAACAGCGTCACGCGCGCCATATGCGCCGCAGCCTCCGGCAGATCGCGATACAGCCCCGCGCCAACCGCCGCCAGCATGGCGGCACCGATGCAGCAGGTGTCGGCTTCTTCGGTTACCGAAATTCCGCAGCCCGTTACATCGCGCAGAATACCCCGCCAAAGTTCGCTGTGCGCTGTCCTGCCGGTCATAGTCAGCTGCCCCGCAGGACAGCCGAGCCGGTTGTATTCCTCCAGCACGCGCCGCACCTCAAACGCAACGCCTTCCATCAGCGCCCGCGCAAGATCGTAGCGGTCATGCGCCAGCTTCAGACCGATCACCTTTGCCGGTTCGTCCGGGTCCCGGTGCGGGAACCCTGCCCCGGCAAGGTAGGGCGCAAAAAACAGGTCCTTCGCGCTCTCGCGATGGGTCATCGCCCCGGCGTCCAGCGCGGCATAGTCGCTCCCCACCAGGTTTTTATACCACTTGAGCACCGACCCGGCAGAGACCAGCGATGCCATGGCGCCGTACAGCCCCGCGACCGGATGAATCCCCGGGGAAACGTGGCTCCCCGACCGAATCAGCCGGTCGGTTACGCCCAGCACCACCCAGGCAGTTCCGGTTGCCACCAGCACATCTCCGGCATGGACCGCACCAGCACCGAGCGACGCGCAGTATTGGTCGTGCGCCCCGTTGCAGACGCGGACCGTCTGCGGCAGCCCCAGCGCGTCGGCGGCAGAGGCGGTCAGAGTGCCGATCACCGCCCCGGTCGGCAGCACCTCCGGCAGGCGGCTTTCGTCCAGCCCCAGCAGCCCGAGAATCTCCGGGTCGTACCGCTGCTCCTCAATGTTGTAGAGAATCCGAATAGCGGCGTTGGTCGGGTCGGTGACATTCCTGCCGGTCAGATACCGGTTCACCGTTTCCAGCGTGGTATCAAAGCCGGCTGCCGCATCAAAGCATTCCGGCTTGTTGCGCCGGAGCCAGAGCAGCTTGGCGGCATCGAAGCCCGCGCCAACCTGCCAGCCCGACGCACGGTAAAGCCGCTCGCCCGCCAGCAGCCGCAGATCGTTTGCTTCGGCTTTCGCACGCCCATCCATCCAGGTCATGACCGGGGTCAGCGCCTCCCCGCCCTGCCCCCGTGCCCAAACGCTGCCGCCCTGCGTGGAAAGCGAAATGGCGGCAACCTCTCCGGACGGAACCCCGGAGCTCTCCACAGCCTCGCGAACCGTCTCCTGTACCGCGCGAATCCAGTCGGCGGCGTTCTGCTCCACTCCGCCGTCCGGCGTGAACTGCAGATCGTATTCCCGATAGGACCGCCCGTATACGCGCCCATCGCCGTCACAGACCACAGCCTTCGTGCCCGTCGTTCCGACATCCAGACCGATCACATATTGCATGATCCTTCTCCTAATTATCTAAACGGTTAGTTTTTTCTTGTCCGAACATTGAGGAAGCCATGCGACTTCCCCTAACTTTTTTGACAACCGCCGCAATCCCCTCTCATCCGGCTCCCACCCCCCAAAAATTTCCCTTCGTTTCAAGTTCTTGGAGGTCCTTAGGACCCTTCTTCCAAGAAGGGCCCCAAGGTCTTTACGTCGAAGCCCGGTCGGACATGTGCGACGCATAGGAGCGGGTGATTTCAAGCTTCATCGCTTCTCCGGCGGCAAGGCGCTGAATGTCATCGATGAGCGCCATCGTAATCATCCAGCGGCGGTCGAAGGTCGGACCGCCCATGTGCGGAACGCAGTAAGCGTTCGGCAGCCGGCGCAGCTCGCTCCCGGCAGGCAGCGGCTCCTCCTCGTAAACATCCAGCACCGCGCGAATCCGCCCCCGCTTCAACTCGGCAATCAGCGCCTGCTCGTCAATCACGGGACCGCGCGCCGTGTTGATCAGAAGCGCGCCGTCCGGCATCATGCCAAGCAGCTTTTCGTTGACCAGATGATAGTAAGACTTCGTCATGCCGCAATGCAGGGAAACGATTTTGCACGTGCTGAAAATCTCCTCCAGCGATGCAGTCTCAAAGCCGTATTCCTTCTGCACGTCCTCGGTCAGATAGGACTTTTCCAGCACCTTGAACTTCAGCCGGAACGCCTTGCCCATGCGGAACAGATGGCGCGACGTCATGCCGAAACCGATGATGCCGACGGTCTGGTCGAGAAGACCTTCCCAAACCTCGCCGTTTTCGTACCAGCCGCCGTTTTTGGTGCGCTCCAGATAATCCGGAATTCTGCGCAGCGCCGTCAGCGCGTAGGCAATGACCGACTCCGCAACCGATTCGGCATACATCTCGTTGCCGCTGATGACGCGGATGCCCCGGTCGTAGGCTTCGTCCGACATGACCGGCGTGACCGAGCCGCCGGTGTGCGCAATCAGCTTCAGCCGGTCGGCGCCTGCCAGCACCGCTTCGTCAAACAGCGTCGTGCCCCAGCCGGTCAGCGCAACGTCCACGCCGTGCAGGCGGTCGCGCAGTTCTTCCGGGGTAAAATTGCGGTCCATGGTGTTGTACTCCACCTCCGCAATCGATTCCAGCCGACTGCGCACCTGCTGCGGGATAAAACTCTCGCGAATCACGCCCTGCGGCGCGGTTACCAGTATTTTCATATGTTTTTTCTCCTTCTGGGGGGAAGACCTTGGGGCGCCGCCCCAAGCCCTGCTTAGGAACCTTCTTGGAAGAAGGTCCCTAAGCACCTCTAAGAACTTTCAATGAAAGGGAATATTGCTTCCGGGCAATAGTGAGTGCTGATTATTTTTTGAGGTAGCAACGGATACCGGATTTGACGAGCTCCTTGTGGGCGGTCAGGAAATCCTGGCTGTCCAGATCGATGCGCAGCAGGCACGGCAGCGTGTAGCGGTTGGAGAAGTAGGAGAACGCGCCGGTGATGAGCGCAAAGACCACCACCTTGCTGTTGGCGTTCTCGTTGAACACGCCCGCCTCACGCCCGGACCGGACGGTGCGGCGGATGCAGTCGATGATCGGTGCCTTAACGTCTGCCAGGCTCTCGCTCGCCTTGACCGCACGCGCTTCGTTCAGATTCTCCCACATGATAATCTTCACGAAATCCGGGTTACGAATCAGGAACTCGAAATAGCGGTCGACAATCGCATCAATCAGCTCACCCGGATCGGTAAACTGCTGCTGAATCAGTTCGGCTTCAATTGAGGACAGCAGCCTGTATTCGTAGGCGATGACATTCGCGTACAGCTTCTCTTTCGAGCCGTAGTATTGATAAATCATCCCCTTGTTGCAGCCCGCTGCGTTTGCGATGCAGTCCACCCGCGCGCCCGCAAAACCGTTTTGCGCAAATTCCTTCACCGCAGCCACCAGAATGTTGCCTCTTGTCCGTTCCGCATTTCGTTCCATGCCGTAATCATCCTTTGCTGTATAAACAGTTATTTAATACTTATAGGATACCACAAAATTCCGATTTTGTCAAGCCGAAAAGATCAGTATTTTCCGTTCCGCGCCTCAAAATGCGTGGGTTTGTTCAGGGTCTTGCCGTTCGAATTGAGCCATTCGACCTGCAGGTCCATCAACTCGCCCGCACTCAGCGCCGGGTAGCCGAACGCCTCGGTACACTTCATGGTGTTGACCAGATAGGCATCGTTCTGCGGCGTGCCCTCGAAAATCGGCTCCACGCCAAGCCCCTTGCCCATGCGGCGCGCGGCGTATTCGACCGACACCACCTCAGGTCCCGAGATATTCATCTTGACCGCCGGAGAATCGGCAAGCAGCAGGGCGCGGATGGCGTATTCGTTCGCGCTCCCCTGCCAGATGTAGTTGATGCAGGCGTTTTCGATCTGAACCGGCTTGCCCGCCCGGACGTTCTCGGCAATGTCGCAAAGCACGCCGTAGTTCAACCCGATTGCAAAGCACAGGCGATAGATGAACACCTTGGTCCCGTAGGCATTTGCGGCATACTCAAAAGCACGCTCGCGCGCCAGGCAGCTCATCGGGTATTCGCCAACCGGCACAACCGGGTCCTCCTCGGAGGGACCGCCGTTCCGCACCGGCGCAATGGAATAGATGTTTGCCGACGAGAAGACGACAATCCGCGACTTTTTGAACTTCTCCGCAACAAACGCCGACAGCGTGGCATTCATGCCCCAGGTCTCCCATTCGTGACCGTCGGTGCCGAACTTTCTGCCCGCCATGTAGATGACGTTCTCCACCTCGGGCAGCGCGTCCAGCTCCTCCCGCTTCTGCAGATCGGCACGGATGATCTCCACGCCTGCGTCCTCCAGTTCCTTCGCCGCTTCTGCCGACGAAAACCGGGACACCGCGATGACGCGCTTCTTCACGCCAGCCGCTCTGACGGCGTTTGCCGCAAGGATGCACAGCGACGGACCCATTTTGCCGCCCGCGCCGAGAATCATGATGTCTCCCTCAATTTTTTGAATCTCTTCGATCAGCTTTGCCGACGGGGTTGTCAGCATTTCATCCAACTGTTTCTGATTCAGCATTTGATTATCCTTTCTTCTGCTTTTCATGTTGTTCCGCGAACGCCCGGCGAATCTCTCCGGCCACCCGGGCATTATCCGCAAGCAGATCGATGACCGTTGCGGTCATCAGTTTTGTCGGCAGCAGGATTGCCGCCTCGTTGTCAATCGCCAGAAAGTCCGCGCCGTGTGCGCCGCCCCGGTATCCGCCGCAGGTCGGCTGAATGGCGGGGATTGCCTGACTGACGTCGCCCATATCGGTTGACCCGACCATATCCGCGCCCGAAATAATCCGGTCCTCGGGCAGGAATGTGCGCGCGTTGTCCGCAAACAGGCGGCTCAGCTGCCGGTCCTGTGCCAGCGGCGCATAGCTGCCGACATCGCAGATTTCCACCTCCGCGCCAACGGCATAAGCAGCCCCGCGGATTGCCCGGTCGACCTTTGTGCAGGCATCGGCAATCGCTTCGGGCGTTGCGCCGCGCACATAGGTCTCCATCGTCACATCGGCGGGCACAATGTTGACCAGATCCCCGCCCTTGGTGATGATGGGATGCACGCGAATCTTGTCGCTGTCGCGGAAGGTCTCGCGCATGGCATGGATGCACATCATCGCAGCCATTGCCGCATTCAGAGCGTTGACCCCCTCCCAGGGAGCGCCGCCCGCATGTGCCGCCTTGCCCTTGAAATGCACGGTCTTGGCAACAAAGCCCAGGCTGTTGCATTCGACAAAGCAGGTCGGCTCGGGGCAGTTCGGCTGCGCGTGTACCATCAACGCGCAGGAATAGCCGTCAAAGAAGCCTTCTTCCAGGAGTTCCAGCTTTCCGCTGAGCGCCCGGATTTTGCCCTCCCGGCGCAGCCCTTCGCGGTATTCCAAGTCCACAAATTCCTCTGCCGGGACCGCCAGAAAGGTTACGTTTCCTCCCAGCGCTTCGGCAACGCCGCTCTTTTTCAGCGTCTCCGCAACACCCAGCAGTTCGGCAAGCTGAATGTTGTGACCGCAGGTATGCGCCGCGCCGGTCTCCTTGTTCGCATAGGGACAATCCGGCGTCAGAACCGCGTCCAGCTCGCCGATGACGCAGACCTTTTCCTCTCCCGCCTTCGGGGGAAACAGTTCTGCCGCAACGCCGGTCAGCGCCACGCGGCGAACATTATAAAGCCCCAGCGCGCGCATCTGTTCCCCGACATATGCCGAGGTCTTTTCTTCCTTAAAGCCGAGCTCCGGCGTTCCCCGGACGGTCATCGCATGCGCGTAGAGCCGCTCTGCAATGCCGTCCAGATACGCGTAAGCCCGTGCCTTTTCTTCACAGGCAGTCTGCATCGCCCTGCCTCACTTCAGCGCCTGAATCTTCCGCTTCAGTGTGTTCATCAGAAGGATGATCGCATCCTCCTGCCCCTTCAGGTCGGAAACATTCTCCGCAGAACCGATCGGCGTTGGGAACGGAGACCGGAGCTCTTCGGAGAACTCCGCGCCGAAGGAGCTGGTAACGGATTCCAGAATGATATTCAGCATTTCAATCGATTCCGGCTCGCGGTTGTTGCGGTACTTCACCGTGTTGAAATACTCATCAATCACCAGCTTGTGGGTCTGGTAGCCCATCTCTTCGAGCGCAGCGGAAGCAGCCTCAATCTTTTCGGATGCCGCCAGAATGGAAATCTGCGAATGCACCGCCTCGGACAGCGTGTAGTAGCTCGACTGCGCCTCGTTATACATCGGCAGCGGGAAAATGCCGTAGTCACGGTCCTGCGTCCGCAGGGTTCCCGCATAGTTCAACAGCTCGGTGATGAACACGCTCTGACCGGCGGTAAACATCTTCCGGCATTCCTCGCGGGCGCCGTCATTGTTGCCGTTGACGAACACGCCTTCGTTCTGGTTCACAAACCGGTAGAACTCCGAATAAATGTTGACGTTCTGCTCGCTGACGAAGGTTGTGGTAATCTTTCCGTCGCTGTCCTTGGACACCACGGTCACGCCGAACGCAGTCGGGAACCCGTCGCGCCCGCAGGAAAACGCGGGAGAGACCAGACCGAAGGTATCCCCGTTCGACTTCCGGTCGTTCGAATCGTTGTCGACCCAACCGAACAGCGTCACATACTCCTCCATCTTTTCAAAAGTCCATTTGTAGTCGCGCACAACGTTGTAAAGGCTCTCGTCCGCCACCTTCGACTTGAACAGCTGCGTATCGCAGAACATGACGAAGGAGCTGTCCAGCATCGTCAGCGTCAGCTCGCCTTCCAGCATGTAAAGCTTTCCGGCGTAGGTGCATTCATCGATAAAGCTGCTGTTCCAGTAGGACGATTCCAGGTCCAGGTACTTCACCGCATCGGTGTCATAGAAGTTCTGGAAGTAGCCTTCCAGCATCAGCGTAACCATGGAATAGCTCGGACCGAACAGGATGTCGATCATGTCATCGCCGCCCGCCTTTGCAACGTTGCGGATTGCCGTAATGAAATCGGCGCGCTGTGCCCAGGTTGCGGGCAGAGTGGTCAGGTGCAGGCTCAGATTCAGCTTGTCCTCGGTGTAGCGGTTCCGGTTTTCGATTGCCGTAACCATCTTGTCAACGGTGTTCCGCTCGGGGTCCAGTTCAAATGCAATGTCATCGCGGTCGCGCACACCGATGTTCAGCTGGATGTTGTTGTAATCCAGCGTATCCGGAACCGGGCTTTCGCTATCGCGGTTATCGGTCGCGTCATTGTTCTTGGAGTCGGTCGTGTTGCCGGGATTCTTGCCTCCGGAACATGCCGCCAGAGAAACGGCACAAAGAAGCGCAAGGATCGTGATCAGCCATCTTTTCATTCTCGTTTTCCTTCCTTCCATCAGGATCGGACCGGCTGGAGCGTCAGAACGCCGCCGTCCGTTTGTATCCGCAGTACGCCGCTCTCAGGCGCTACGTACTGCCGCAGAATTGTCCGGTCATCCCGGAGAACCTGCCAGATGCCGCCAGCCAAACCGGTCACGGTCCATTCCGTAACACCGGCAGGGGCATTCAGGTTCACGCTTCGCCGCACGGTTGTCTCGCGCGCCGGGAACCAGACCGCCTGACCCAGCAGCGAGGCACCGGTGAAGCCGTCGGCTTCCAGCAGCACAGCCTGCGCGTCGGGTCTTGTCTCGGGATTCCTGTTGTCCGCATCGCAAACCAGCATCACGTTCAGGAACAGATCTTCCTTTGCGGGCATCGCCGGTCTGACCTCCACTCTCCCCCAGCCTGTTTCCACGCAGGGCTTGAGCTTGCCGGTATAGTCATATGGGTAGTTTTTCCCTTCGATGAGAAATTCGCGTCCCTCACCGCCCAGAACATCGATCTGCGCGTTCCGGGGCAGGAGCATCTGCGCAATCAGCTTGCCGCCGTACTGCGTCGGCTCTGCCACCAGGCTGTCCGGCTTGGCGGTGCGGGTGATGATAACGCGGTTGCCCTCCACGCGCGGCGCCTCCTGGCAATGCAGAAGCGACGCCTTGCGGTAGGACGGATCTGAGGCGACCACCTGGTCGTAAACCAGCATCAGGGCAGGAATCTCCGCGTCCTTTCGCGGCAGGAAGACCATCCGGCGGAACACCCGCTCTGCCTTCTTCCCATAGGCCGCAGTCAGGTCGCCCGCAATGTAGGTGCAGTCCGGATCCTCGCTGTGCCCTGTCACGGTTGCCATGCGGAAGCGCGGGTCGGAGAGCCAGGAATGCAGGTCCACCACCTCGCCCGGTCCCATCAGCTGACCGCCGCAGTTGTCCGCGCGCCCGTTCGTCTCGCCCGGGCAGAAGATGGTCACGCAGTTGTGCGCAACCGTTTGCTTGTTGTAGCTCATGTCGTGTGGGGACCCATAATGAATATAAGCCCCCGAGTCAGATGCCAGAATGCCGCGGTAGTAAAGCTGGAAATGTCCGAAGTCCATGTGATGATGGTTTGCCGTCCAGAGCCCGCCGAGTTTCATCAGAGCCATCACGTCACGCGACGCCGGGGAGATGTCATACCCCGTGCGCGCCAGCGTGACCCCGCAGGGGTCCTTGTAATGGACCACCAGCGGATAGGTGTCCTCAAAATCCGCCTCGCCGATGCTGTCATCGTCAAACAGCATCATCTGCACAGGCGTCAGGGTCAGCTCGGTATAGGCGAAGTTTCCATGCCCGCCGAGCTTCAGAAACGCCTGTTTCCGATATACCGGGTCGCGGAACAGGTTGCCTGCCAGAAACCACGGGTAGGCGTATTGGTTCCATCTCCCTCCAAATTCGTTGTAATCATCGCCGTCGCGGAGCCCCTCTGCGTCCGGTCTGCGGAAATGAAGCCACTGTGCCGGCAGTTTTTTCATGTCCGGAGAATAGACGAAGTCGCCCGTCAGCTTTCGGAAGATCCACGCCGACCACAGGTCCCATGTGAACCGGTAGCCGCCGTAGGATGCTCCGTTGATCGGCGATCCGCTTGCATACCAGTAGTTCCGGACCGGAACATACAGGTAAAAGAAGCGTCCCGCCACGAATCGGTAAATATCGGGATATTCATCGTAGACCGCGATGGAGAAGGACAGCCAATCGCGCAGAAGCTGTGCCTCTGCCTGGTGGCTTGCCGTCACGCCGTAGCGGCAGGGCGGCATCCCGATCTCCATGCGGGGTGCGATCCTGTTTTCAACCGCTGCCACAATCGTATACCGGTCGTCGGCAGTCAGCAGATCATGGCACCAGTCGTAGACCTCAGCCGCCGTGAACATGGTGTGCCCCATGAACCGGTAGTCATCGGCAAGACCTTCAAAGGATGCCACGTCAAAGTAGCTCCGGATAAACCGAATGGCGTCCAAGCCGTCCTGCCGGTTTCCGTCCAGCAAATAGGAGTAAGCCCGCGCCTCGATTGCGGCAAGTGCAATCCCGTCGCGCGCGGCGGCAGGCGTCATCAGCGCATCCAGATCCAGCGTCCGCAGTCGCTCCCATTCCTGCAGTGCGGCAGCATAGACCGGAGCCTTGCGCTTCTCCCGCAGAGCTGTCAGTTCCCCTTCTGCCACCAGCACGCGCGGGTGCCTTGCGGGCGGCGTGATACGCGGCATTGGGTATTTGTCCGCAGGCATCTGTACGATCTCACCGTATCGGTTCGTGTCGCTCATTGGTTTTTCCTCTCTTTTCTATTGCGGGAAGTCTTACTCTCTCCCCTTCAGGTATTCCTTTACGAAAGCGTCATCGTTCAGGTGGGGGTACATCCGGCAAACGCGGTCGATTTCCTCGCTCTGACCGGCAGAAAGATGCTCCTTGTCGCAAAGGCAATGGATGTAGGGCATCAGTCCCTGACGGTGCAGAATCTCGTGAATACCGGAAATGCAGCCCGTGAAGTTGTTTGCAACGTCAAAGATCGCGCCGTTTGCGTCGGTCACCTGCGCTGCAAGCTCGCGCCATGCGGGGTCGTTCGGGTTTGCCTTGATCTTTTCGAACATCTCCACAACCGTGTGCGTCCAGACCGACCAATGCCCCAGAAGCCCGCCGACAAACCGCCGCGTGCGCTCCTTGCCGTCCTCACCGAGGAACGTAAAGGTCGAGGTCAGGTCTGCAATGATGTTGTCATCGTTGCCGGTGTAAAGCGCCACCTCGTCCGGACGGTCGCAGAACGCCGCCGCACGCATCACGTCAATTGTTGAATAGCGGTTGAACGCTGCCACCTTCACGCCAATCACGCCCGGCGTGTTGCAGACCGCCAGCCAGTAGTCGTAGGACAGCCGTCTGCCGCCAACCGCCGTTTGGAGATAGAACCCAATCACCGGCAGGACCGCCGCAACCGCGCGGGTGCGCTCCACCAGGTATTCCTCGCTTTCGGCGTTCAGCCCGCCCGGGCTGAGCAGGACCGCGTCGTAGCCGAGCCGCTTTGCGGTCTCCGCTTCCTTCACTGCCTGTTCGGTCTTTCCGCAAACGCCCGCAACCCGGACAATCACCCGCCCCGTGCGCGCTTCGAATGCGTCAATCGACTCTGCCACTGTGCCGATGACCGTTTCGAAAAGCCCAAATTCGGGGTTCCGGATCTCAAACTGCGTGCTGTGTACTGCGGTTGCAATGCCGCCTGCGCCCGCCTCCAGATAGTAGCCGTTCAGGAGCTTCTGCCCTTCCGGGTCAAACTTCCGGTTTGCGTCCAGCACCAACGGCGTTGCGGGAATCACCGTTCCCGCCGCAAACTGCTTTCGTGCCAATTCCGTTCTGTTCATGCCTGTTTCCTTCCTTCTTTCGGCGCACCGTTTCGTTTCTGCCTACAGTATAGCACACTCCGCGCCGTTTGTCAAGATGTATCTAACTATTTATTTAGTTTCATACCAAAAAATATTCCGCCCTCCGCAAGGTCCCCCCTGTGGGAGACCTTGCCGGGTCCCGGTCAGCCTTTGAATGCCTCGCCGCCGTAATACTTCAGCATCTTTCTCAGCTTTTCCTCGGTATCGAAGATCATCACAACCTTTTCGCCGTTCTCGGGCGCGTAGATTGCGTACCAGACCGGCTTGTCATCCGCGCCGGAAAGCATGACGTACTTCTTGTCTGCCGCAAAGCCGTCGGCTTCTGCCTTCTGCGCCTCGGTCTCGTAGGGGGCGATAACCTTCAGGTCCTGAACGCGGCAGGAGAGCAGGTCTTTTCTGGTCAGACCGCCGTAAATTACTGCCAAGCCGAGCTGCCCCATGTGGACCGTCATCTCATACTCTACCTTTGCATACCGCCAGGTGAAGAAGATCAGAATCAGGAGCGTGACCAGCGAGAGTGCCGCAATGTACATGGCATAGGTCTGCAGAACCGCCAGCGCAATGCTCCACAGCCCGACAAAGCCGACATAGAGCAGAATCAGGAGCAGCTTGCGGATCTTGAGCTTCTTATCCGGCTTCGGCAGGATGCTCATTGCAACCGAGCGCTCGTCGTCAAACTTGGAGTAGACAGATTTTTTGATGGTGTCGTTTTTCATGTGTTTACCTTCTTTCTTTTCTTTGCGCACCGTGTGGCTCCGGCGCGGCATTTATGCATGATCCGCCATCCGCAGCGAAAGCGGCAGCGGGAACAGCCAATGAACGGGGTTCCGGCAGCTCAGGCGTGCCGGGGAAAAATCCGAGAAGAAGAATGCCATCGCATCCGGGTAGGAAAGAGTCAGCTCCGGCGTCTCGCGGCTCTCTCTTACGGTCGGGATCCCCTCCCGGACCGAGACCGTCAGAGTCTCCGCATGCGTGCCGTCCTCGATGCGGACCGTCAGGCGTCCGTCATCCAGCCGGCATTCGGTTGCCGCCAGCGACAGCAACGCCTGCAGGACCGGGACAAACCGCAGAACCGCGAATTTCTCCCATTGCATCCGTTCTGCAGTTTCAGCGACCGCCGCAGCCCGCAGGCACAGCCCGGTCTCCCACGGCGAGAGCATCAGGATCATGTCCTCCTTACCCATTCTTGCCGCCCGCAGGACCGGGAACAGGTCATCCGGGTCGCGCAGGACCGGCTCGCGCAGCTCGTTGCCCTTGCGCAGGAAGTATCCGATCAGTGCCTCTCCCCGGAACGCCGCATACGGGCAGTAGTCCCAGGAGCACAGGATGTCGTAAAAGCGCGCGCTCTGCCGCTCTGCGCGGACCGGCTGCCGGTCGTGCAGGTCTGCCATCTCCTGCAGGACAGGGTCATTCTGCAGGACAGGGCGAACGGTCACGTCATTCGGGGTATTCCCAAAGCAATGCCGGAAATTCGCTGCGGTCAGCCGGAAGGTCCGGTCTGCGCCGGTCGGCTCAAAGCCGAATGCCGCGTACCGCTGCCGCTGCCCGCCCAGCACGGCAAGGTCGCAGCCCGCCATGCGGCATTGCTCCACGGCATCTCCCATCAGAGCTGTCATCAACCCCTGTCCACGTGCGCGTTCGTCTACCGCCATGTTGCCCAGCGCCATGCAGGACAGCCGCCGCCCCGCAATCCAAAGCGTCAGCGGATAGAGCCCCAGCACTGCGGAAAGTGCGCCGCTCTCCGGGTCCCGCGCCGCGCGGGTATACCGCCACGGCTCGTTTTCCCTTCGGTACAGCTTCGGCAGAAAGGTCAGAAACCCGTTCCGCTCCGGCTCAAAGCCGAACGCCCGGTCCAAAAACGGAACCAGCTCCGGGTACTCCCCCTCCGTCATCCATCGAATCTCTATAGCCATCTTATCACCCAAGACCTCGGGGCTCTGCCCCGGACCCCGCTCAGGGGGCTTCTTTCGAAGAAGCCCCCCCTGAGAACCCCAAGAACTTGCTATAAGGGGATTTAAGGGTCGATTTTTAAGTGGTACTTAATCAATGTTAGCCGATTTTGCAGTACAAATCCGGCTACACAAAATCAGCACCACATAAAAACAAACGTAAAATTCCTCTTAGTTAAAGTTCTTGGAGTTTTTAGAACCTTCTTTCAAGAAGGTTCTAAGCGGGGTTTGGGGCGGTGCCCCAAGGTCTTCTCCTCACCTTTCTTTCACATGATATAACTTCGCGAGCCCGCCGACGGAGGTCTCGCGGTAGGCGCCGAGCAGATCGCGCCCGGTTTCATACATGTTCCGCACAATGCAGTCAAAGGAGACCTTCTGCGTGTCGGCGAGCAGACCCGCCAGAAGCGCAGCGTGAACCGCCTTCTGCGCCGCAACCGAGTTGCGCTCAATGCAGGGAATCTGAACCAACCCGCAAACCGGGTCGCAGGTCAAACCGATGTTGTGCTCCATCGCAGTCTCCGCAGCGCTTTCGATTCGCCGCAGATCGTATCCGCGCAGCTGACCAAGCGCCGCAGCAGCCATCGAGCAAGCCGTCCCGATCTCTGCCTGACAGCCGCACTCCGCACCGCTGATCGATGCATTCGTCCGAACCAGATTTCCGATCAGACCGGCAGTCGTCAGCGCATCCAAAAGCGCCTCATCGCTGTAGCCTTCCGTCGCCTGCGCCCGCAGCAGCACCGCAGGCACCACTCCGCAGGCACCGCAGGTCGGCGCCGTGCTGATAATCCCGCCAGCCGCATTCTCTTCACTCACCGCGTAGGCATACGCACTGCGCAAACGCACCTCCCGCGTTTCGGGAGATTCGTTCGGCAGCGGCGTGTTGAACAGCAGCGCAGCCTTCCGGTGCACCCCAAGCTCCCCGGGCAGAATCCCCTCGGTCGCAATGCCGCGCGCAACCGCAGCCCGCATGACCGACAGAACCTCCTGCAAATGCTCCCGCCAGCCCTGCCGCTCAAACCGAGCAGCGTATTCCGGCAGCGTCAGACCGTTTTCCCGGCAGTAAGCCGCAATCTCCGTAAAGCCCGCGTGCGGGTAACATTCCTCGCTGGGCGGGGTCGGTCTGCCGTCAATCTCAATCGCGCCGCCGCCAATGCTCCGCACCCGCAAAAAGCCGGTCTGCTCCCCGCCCCGGAACGCAAGCAAATCCATCGTGTTCGGATGCTGCAGCGGAAAGGGCGCCTTGGAGACCAGCTCAATTTCGGTCCGCCCCTCGCCCAGCGTCTCTGCCAGCACGCGGTCGGTCCCGTGCCCGCGACCGGTCAGCGCCAGCGACCCGTACAGCCGGACGGCAAAGCGCTCCGCCTCCGGATGCTCTGCCAGGAACAGCTTTGCAGCCTTTTCCGGTCCCATCGTGTGCGAGCTGGACGGTCCTTTTCCGATTAAATACAATTCCGTGATGGATTTCATGTCCTGTTTCCTCTTCTGCGCGTTAAATTTTTGTTTTTCCGATTGACAAACGCGCTCGGTTGTGGTATGATAGTTATATCAAAGCAATTAAATAAACGGTTGGTTAGTTGTTCTGCAAAAAAGATTTCTTCCCACCGGAAGAACACGCTGACAGCTTCCCACCGCAGAAAGGCGGAAAATTATGAAACAAATCAAGCGGGTTGCCATCCTCGGCACCGAAAATTCGCACGCACGGGCTTTTGCAACCCTGATGCGGACCTGCCCGGAAATGACCCTGATCGGCGCTTACGGCGCAGAGCCTGCAGCGAACGAACGGTTTACCGCCGATTTCGGCGTTTCCTGTGCAGCCGACCCCGCCGCATTTGCCGGACAGGCGGACGGCGTGATGGTCACCGCGCGGAACGGCGCTGCGCATCTCGCACTCGCGCGCCCCTACCTGACCCCGGGAACCGTGCTGTTTGTGGATAAGCCCCTTTGCGGCACCGTAGCGGAAACTGCCGAACTGGAATGCGCGGCACACGAGAACGGTGCGCTGCTTTCCGGCGGCTCCTGCCTGCAGTATGCGCCGTCGCTGCTGCGGCTGCGGGACAAAGTGAACGCTGCCCGTACCGAAGTCATCGGCGCTTCGTTCTCGGCGCCGGTCGAACTGGACAGCCCCTATGGCGGGTTCCTGTTCTACGCGCCGCATCTGGTGCAGATGTGCCTGACGGTGCTGGGCGGCGATGTAAAATCGGTCCGCGCCATCCGGCAGGGCGACCATGTTGCGGCAACGCTTTGCTACGACAGCTTCTGTGCCTCGCTCTTCTTCGGATGCGACACCTACACGGCATCGGTCTCCTTCCGGACCGGCACGCTCTTTGGAAGCGTGAAAAACATTCCGGCGCTTTACGCAAAGGAATTTTCCGTTTTTCGTGCGCAGCTGAACGGCACGCACCGCGCTGCGCTGACCGGTCTCTCCGACCATGTGCGCATCGCCTGCGCGATTGAGGAAAGCTACCGGACGGGAAACGAGATTCTCTTACAGACAATATCATAACAGAAAACGCGCAGTTTGTCAAGTGGTTTTGCACAAAAAAAGAATTTGGAAAGGAAAAAAATCATGTTCCCCTACTTCAGAAAAACCGACCGCGATCTTGCTTTTTACGAAGAATACATCAACCCGCGTCTGCCCGCGCGGCTGTTCGATATGCACCTGCACGTCACCCGTCCCTCGGACACGGTAAACGTCAAACAGGAGCAGATTGACAAGGACTGGGCGATGCAGTGCGGGTTCCGTATGGATGAGCAGGATCTCGCCGCCTATATGCAGACGCTTTGGGGTGACCGCGAGGTATCCGTCAACGCTTTCCCGATGCCGATTCGCGGGGTGGACCTGGCAAGCGCCAATCTGCACCTGGAGCAT